>CDZS01055721.1_pt1 | contig 251095 bp, 208 predicted proteins | sample 557751 | NCBI WGS metagenome assembly CDZS01 (sample SAMEA3182113, study PRJEB8094) | gut metagenome | biome: human; feature: gut; material: Stool; isolation source: human stools | place: Canada | collected 2013-05-07 | reverse complement strand
ACGGTAGAACGTGTTCTTGGAAAATGCTTCCTTAAAAGAGCCGGTCTGTTGCTGCATATACATACTTCTTCCGACAAAAATGTTACTGAGTTTGTAACGAAACAGAGAAACCGGAGAAACGCCTTTTTCTTTCATGCCATTACATCTGGCAAGAAGCTTGCCGACATGGTGTTTAGAAAAAAATCTCTGAACGCAGTCAATTAGGGCTTTTTCATCAGAATGGTTTTGTGGTATACTGGACATGGCATAAATCTCCTTTGTAAAGATGGTTTCTAGTCAATTCCATTATACCAAACGGAACAGGTTTATGCCTTTTTTATTGGCTGAAATATTGAATTTTCAAGGTTCAACACACCACATCGGTGTGGGAAGTTTTAGTAAAATACAGTAAATCTTTTCGCAGAATAGAAAAACATGATGCTCGGATGAAATTCCGGCAGCAAACTTTTGCAGCACCGTTCTGTAGTTGAAAATCTGGCTGCTGAATTCGCTGTTGCCAGTCAATAGTAAGAACCATGCTTGCGGAAATGTAAATCCACATTGTTTTTCCAGTATTTGAATCTTCTGCTTTTTATTCGAAGCAATGGCTTCAGAAAACAACAGATCTAAAAACTGGTCGTATTCTGACTGGGTGAGATTATATTCACTAAGAGGATCCGCCAGTCGGAAAAAATTTTCTACGCTTGTAATGACTGCATCGAATTCGGAGGGAAGAATAGGCTTCAATATATATCGAAATACATGATGCTCAACTGCTTTCTTGGCATAGGAAAATTCCGAGTATCCGCTTATGATAATGATAGGAATGGTTCCGTTGTTTTTGCGAATTCTGCTAATTAGCTCAAGACCGTCAAATTTGGGCATGCGTATATCGGTAACAACCAGATTTACTTCCGGATGTTGTTGAAGATAGTCTAATGCAAGGCTACCATCTTCAAACAGACCATCTATCTCCCATCCTGGGGAATGATTTTTAAAAATTTCGGCAATTCCATTGCGACTTTGTACTTCATCATCAATGATAATCACATGATTCATAGGTTTTCCTCACTTCTGAACAGGCAATTTTATGATTACTTTTGTACTTTCCATAATGCGTGATGTAATTTCTATACCATATGACTGACCAAACCGCTGTTTTAAATAGGTATTTGTATTTCCAATTCCTATGCCATCATTTTTACCATGAAGCACGGAATGTATCAGAAGATCTGACATGCCCTTTCCGTTATCTTCTATAGTTATGAAAATGGAATTATCCTTAGTAAATATGCTGAGGATAATAATACCACCCTGATGAATTTCAGAAAAACCGTGCAGCAATGAATTTTCTATAAACGGCTGCAAAATAAAACGGGGTATTTTATACGATTGCATATCCGGTTCAATATGATAATGTATTGTAAAAGAATCCTGAAACCGGATCTTTTGAATATACATATAATTTTTCAACCAGGATAATTCATCATTTATAGTGACAAAATCATTTTCTTTGATAATGCTGTATCGCAAAATATCAGAAAGCGCATTTATAATATAGGGTACTTTGTCTGCATTTCCATTTTGGGACATCCAGCTGATGGAATCCAAAGTGTTATATAAAAAATGTGGATTCAGCTGTGCGTGGAGCAGAGCAAGCTGCTGTTTTGCTTCTTTTTTTGAGTATTCTTTTAACTGCTCCACCAGAGTCAGAGTACGCTGGCTCATAGACTGGAAAGAATCATATAAATTGCCGATTTCGTTGTGGACAGGATAAACTGGTGAAGGAAAGTAGTTCAAATAATCCTGTTCCTGCATAATAACGGAAAGACGGCGAATCGGCGTAATAAACTGTTTGGTGAGCATGAAGAAGATCAGGCATAAACACAAAAAATCCACACCACAGATCAATAACAGTAAAGTTTTAATGAACTGTGTTTTGCTTTCTATATTTGAAAATGGTAGAAAAGAGTAACAATTATATTCTAGTGTATCAATCTGTGAATTAAAACGATAATATTTCTCACCGTTTATAGTTACAACAGAGTAAGAATATGGGGGCGTACCAAGCACGTCGGTGGAAATAATGTCTCCAATATGATAATTCAGATTCTCCTCCTGATAACCCCATATTAATGTATTGTTTTGGGTTGTCAGGAAAAATGTGGAATCGGAACTGAAATTGGAAAATATAAGGATATCTTCAAAGGAAGCGATATCGACTTCAACTAACAAAATTCCAATAGGCCGGAAGTTGTGTGTCAAACTTCGTAAAAGGCGACCATAATAAATGGACGTATTTGAAGCAGGGTATTTACGCTTACTGGTATGTGTAATGGGATTAGATAAAACACCTGATCCATTATGTGCATATATTTTCTGTAAAAAATCAGGATCCAGGGAGTTTATATGTATAGCATTACTGTACCCGTCATTCCAGTATAAAGTATCTCCTGCCATTGTTGTAAGAGATACTGACAAAATCATGTCATCTGTTCTCATTAATGAATCAATAGCAGGCTGGATTCTTTTTTTATCAGGAGAGGATAATAATGTTGCTTGTCCTTTTTCCAGACAGCTCATAATATCATCATTGTAGTAAATTGAAGCGGTGAGATTGTTAAAGTAGGTGAGTTTCTGATAAATATTGGATGTAACTAATTTTAATACCTGGATCTGGGATTCGATTTCAGCATTCAGGGCATTTTGAGTTTGGAAATGATAAAGTAGCAATGCTGTAACTGTCATAGGAATGAAAGCTATAAACAGAAAAATGATGAGTAATTGCTTTTTTAGTGAAATGCCTGCTTTTTTCATGTTATATTTCCCCATATAGTCAATCATTGATTCATTTGATGAAATTATTATCCTATCTGAGATCATTATACTATATCAAATCAAAAATAAAATCCAGAAAAAAGTGCACCATTCAAAAAAAGTGGTATTTTATGCAATAATCCGGCAAGGTACAATAAGCTCACAAAACAAAGCCGCTGCGTCGGGGGTATAAAGGTATAAAGGAGGTACTTATATGAAGAGAAAAGTAGCAGCATGTTATCTGAAAAAGGGAATGGCGTATTGTCTTATGGGAGCCATGCTCTTAGGTCTGAGTATCGGGACTGCCGGATGTGGAAAAGAGCAAAAAGGAACCCAGGAAGCAGAAGGAAATACTGAGATCCAGGAAGTGGAAGGTAATGATGGACCAATAGAGATTGTTTACTGGAATCAGTGGACACAGGAAGATGAGACTGCCTTTTTAAAGAAGTACGTAGAAGAATACAATAGTTCCCAGGATAAATATCATGTATCGTTTCTGGCTATTCCGTATGAAGAGTATACGACTACAAAGCTGGCCACTGCATTTGCTACCAATGAAGCTCCGGATATCTTTGAGTGTAGTCCGGCAATCATTAACCAGTACCTTGATGCAGGTGTATGTGAACCACTGGATGATATTATTACCGATGAAATAAGAAATGATTTTACAGATGCAGCATTTGACCGGGTGTCGAGAGATGGGAAAATTTATGGAATTCCGTTAGACAGTGATCTGGTGGCATTATACTACAATAAAGAAATACTAGAGCAGAATGACATTGATCCACCGACAACGTGGGCGGAACTCAAAGATGCGGCAGCAAAGCTGAATACAGCTGATTATGCCGGATTTACCTTTGAAGTTGATAAGGGTGATTGGCAGTGCTTTACCTTCTATCCTTTTGTGTGGATGCAGGGTGGAAGCCTGTTTACATCGGATGGTATGGCGAATTTAAATTCTGAAGAAGTTGTAAATGCATTGCAGTTATGGAAGGATCTTCTGGATTCCGGAGACTGTAATGAGACACCTGGAAGATCTGTTTCAGATATTTCAATTCTGACAAATGGAGAGACAGCAATGCAGATTAACGGCAGTTGGTCGGTTCTTCGTGTGGATTCAGAAAAGTATGGTGTTGTGCCATTACCAGCAGCAACGGCAGGAGGTGATACAGCCAGTGTTGCAGGTGGGTGGAACGTACTGGTAAGTAATCAAAGCAGTGAGGAAAAGATAGCAGGAGCCAAAGATTTTATTTCATGGATGTGGCTGAATGTAGATCATGTGACGGAATTTGATACAAAAGCCAAGTTTTCATATTGTATGAGAAACTCTGTCATTGAGGCAGGTGCGGAGGTATATCAGAGCAATCCAAATGCCATAGTATTTTCTGATGAGGTATTACAGACAGCAAAACCTGAAATTGCATTATCCGGAGAAGCAAAAGAAATTGTATCTACCATGATTCAGGATGCACTTTACAATATGAGTGCAAAAGAAGCGGCAGATATTGCACAGGAAAGTATGCTGAAATATCAGGAAGCAAACGGAGCAAGATTCGGCGGCTGAAATAACAGGAAAAGCAGACATTGCAGGCAACTAGATATTTGATTTTTGTCCTGCTGTGAATAACAGCAGGACAAGATACAGGAGGTTTGAGTTAATGTGGGAAAAAAGCATAAACGTATAAAACGGGAGACTCTGATTTCTTATCTGATGATTGCGCCAGAAATGATATTGATGCTGATTTTTATTTTCATACCGATCGTGTATGCATTTTATATAAGCCTGTTTGACTGGAATGCAATGGGAACAAAAACATTTGTCGGAATCAGTAATTATTTAAAAATGATGCAGGACTTAACTTTCAAAAGCAGTCTGCTGGTTACTGGAAAATATGCTTTGATATATGTTCTGACTGTTTATGTTCTTTCTCTTGCGGCAGCAGTTTTTGTAAACTCGATCAGAAGCAATAAGCGGCAGCAGGCATGCAGAATAGGCATATACCTGCCCAATACAGTTTCGACAATTGTCGCAGCGACCTTATGGACATTCCTGTTCAATTCAAGAAATGGATATATCAATAAAATTTTAGATGGAATAGGAGTCGGAAGACAACTCTTTCTGGGATCAAGGTCACAGGCACTGATATGTGTTGCGATTGTAGGAATATGGGTAGTTTTTGGCTACAATATGATCATCTTTTTATCGGCTTTAAAAGATGTGCCAAGTGAATATTATGAGGCAGCTAAAATAGATGGAGCAAATGCTGTGCAAAGATTTTTCAAAATAACTCTTCCATCTATAAAGGGAACGACTATTTTTGTATTGGTTACATCACTGATTGCATCCTTTCAAGCGTTTGATCAGATCAGAGTCATGACATCCGGGGGGCCGGGCAAGACAACGGAGGTAACGGTGTACTATATTTTCCAGTTGGCATTTGAACAATATAGATTTGGATATGCTTCCACGATTGCTGTGTCCTTGTCACTGATCATTATGGTGGTTACTGTCATACAGATGAAATTGCTTAGGTTTAAGTAGGTGATATAGTGAAAAAATATGGAATATTGTTAGTAAAGAGTTTGGTCGGATGTGTATTTCTGGCTTTTACATTGTTCCCGATCGTTTTACTCATAAGCAGCTCGCTTAAAATAGATACAGAAGTATTTGATTATCGGATCATCCCCAAACATATTACTCTTGATGCTTATAAGCAGGTGTTTAGAATTCTAGATATTTTTACGGGAATTAGAAACTCGTTGTTTGTGGCAACTATGGTGACTGTATTAGCCCTGATTGTACATTCGATGGCTGCTTTTGCATTTGCAAGACTGGAATTTCCAGGGAAGAAGGGAGCATTCATGTGGGTTCTGAGTACCATGATGATTCCTTTTCCGGTAATCATAATTCCTTTGTTTTTTATAATCAAAAGTCTTGGACTGGTGAATTCGCTTTGGGGCATGATACTTCCTATGGTTCCGCATGCATATGGCGTATTCCTTTTTAGGCAATACTTTATGGAAATGCCGGATTCTCTGTATGAGTCAGCCAGAATCGATGGATGTTCGGTATTTCAGACTTTTAGAAAAATATATGTCCCGCTTGCAAAGCCCATGTTTATTACATTAGGTGTATCCTTTTTTGTCACAAACTGGAATTCCTATTTATGGTCTACTATTGTAGCGCAGGACGAAACTAAATATACAATCCAAATACAGATTGCAACTTTGATGGGATCTCTGAGAATTTCATGGAACCAGATTTTAGCAGCATCTGTGATTGCGATTGTTCCGACTGTTCTGTTGTTTGGTGTACTTCAGCGTTATTATCTTGAAGGCATTAAGACAACCGGGATGAAAGAATAAATTATATTATTTATATACATAAAGGAGGATTTTTATATGTTAGGAAACGAAATGTTTAAATTTCCAGAGGGCGTTGTATCAAGATGGGCGAGTTATGAGAATCCAGATGGAGCAAAAGGCGCGGGAGGAAAGGAAAGAAATGGCAGAAAAGGGGCTGCCTGGTTTACACTGAATCCCGGTGAAGAATTTGTTTTAGCTCATGCTGAAAATACAAGTGGCGTTATTCGTCGTATCTGGATTACGATCAACGATCAGACTCCGGAGACTTTAAGGGGACTGAAACTGGAGATGTTTTGGGATGGCTGCGATAAGCCGGCAGTGAGTGTTCCTTTTGGTGATTTTTTCTGTGTTGGACTTGGAAAAGTTGCAACTTTTAAGAATGCATTATTCTCAAATCCGGAAGGACGTAACTTTAGTACCTATATTCCAATGCCATTTAAGACAGGTATGAAGATTACGGTTACCAATGAATCCAGTGTCCTGATCAAGCATTTTTATTATGATATTGATTATACTCTGGGGGACAAATTTACGGAAGATACACTGTATTTTCATGCTTACTTTAACAGAGAGAATTTTACAAACTTGAAAAAGGATTTTGAACTTCTTCCGTATGTGGAAGGAAAAGGCAGATATCTGGGAACGAATATGGGAGTAAGATGTAATACAAAATTATACTCCGATACATGGTGGGGAGAAGGCGAATTTAAGGCATATATTGATGGAGATACCGATTACCCGACCATCTGTGGAACCGGAGTGGAAGATTATATCGGAACGGCATGGGGACAAGATTATTATTATGATCTGTATTGTGGCTGTCCGGTATATGATAAGACAAATATGGAGTTATGTTTCTATCGGTTCCATGTTCCGGATCCGATCTACTTTAACAGTAATTTTAAAGCAACTATACAGCAGATCGGAGCTGTTGACAGAGATGATTATTTCCATCATGCGCAGCTGTTGTATAAAAATCAGATGGCAAATAATCAGGTGATTTCGGTGGATGGAGAACCTGTAGATTTTACCAATATTCCGATGCTGGATGGAAGACCACTTTTATTTGAAAGAGAGGATGACTGGTCTTGCTGTTCCTATTTCTATTTGGATAAACCTATGAATAATTTGCCGGAATTAATGAATGTTTCGGATCGGACAAGGGATTTGGTTGGCCGCCCTGGCTTTATGGGAAAATATCCTCAGGAAATGCCGCTTTTTGATTGATGGGAGAAAATTAGTATGGTTAATAATAAAATTAAGGTTGGAATGGTTGGAATAAGCTTTGGAATGGAGTTTATTCCGATCTATATGAAGCATCCGGATGTATATGAGATAGCGATTGCTGACACGAATTTGGAACTGATTAAAACAGCCCAGGAAAAATTTGGAATCAGCAGTAAGGATTGCTATGATAATTATGATGACATGCTGAAAGATGACGCAATAGATGCAATCCACATTGTTACACCTCCGTCTACTCATGCTGAATTTTCCATAAAAGCTCTGAAGGCAGGAAAACATTGTGGGTGTACAATCCCGATGGGAATGAGTATTCAGGAGTTGGAAGATGTCATTAAGGCGAGAATAGAAAGCCAAAAACAGTATATGTTTATGGAAACAACTGTATTTGGGAGAGAGTATTTTTATGTGAAGGACTTGCTGGATCAGGGAAAGTTTGGAAAGATACAGTATATGACATGTGCTCATTATCAGGATATGGAAGGCTGGCCTTCTTACTGGGAAGGATTTCCACCATTGATGCACCCGACACATGCAATTGGAACCTGCCTTATGTTACTGAACGACTATCCAAAAGAAGTATATGCAAAAGGCTCAGGAAGAATCAGAGACGAACTGATATCCCAGTATCATTCACCATTTGCATTTGAAGCGGCTTTTGTAACAATGGAACACAGTGATGTTGCAATAGAAATGGAACGCTTTCTTTATGGTGTCGCCAGAAGCTATTCAGAATGTTTCAGAATATATGGAAGGGACATGAGCTTTGAGTGGCAGCAGCTGGCTTCTGAGAATCCGGTTATTTATACACGCACCGGAGAAATCCAGCAGGAAATGATGGATATTGATGGTGATCCGAACAGATATAACCGAGGCGGAGAAATTGTCGAAGAAAGAATAGAAGTCCCGGATTATGGATGCAGACTGCCGGATAGTATTGCCGGATTTACAACAGAAACTGTATATAACGATGAAAATACACATCTTTCATTTAAACAGGGAGGTGGGCATGGAGGTTCCCATCCTCATATGATACATGAATTTGTCCGTGCTATCATAGAAGATAGAAAGCCTGTAGTAGATGACATTGTTGGCGCTTACTGGACTGGCACAGGGATATGTGCTCACCAGTCAGCGATGGAAGGCGGAACGGTTGTTAAAGTGCCGGAATTTAAAAAATATCTCTAATACGTAATAGAATTGTAATCAACAGAAACTGGGGAATTCCTGTAGGGGATTCCCCTTTATTCTTTTGCTGTTCCTATGGGAATAGTATTTACATTTGCACAGGCGAACAGCCGTATATTGTGCAAGTTTTTCAATAAGAAAGCATTTGCATTAGAATGCTATTTCAGGTATAATAATTTGAGTATAAGTCTGTAAAAGGGGCAGACGTTTCTACCAACCGCCAAACTGGTTGACTACACTTTACGTAGTCAACCTTTTTTTATGACAATAGAATGCTCGCAGAGCGTGCATTCTATTGTTTATGAAAGAATATTTTATGGGAGGAAACATAATGTATGATGTTGTAATTGTAGGTGCAGGACCGGGAGGAATATTTACTGCATACGAATTATTAGAGAAAAGACCGGATTTAAGTATTGCTGTTTTTGAAATGGGAAATGAATTAACAAAACGCCACTGTCCGATTGATGGTGACAAAGTGAAATCTTGTATTCATTGTAAAAACTGTTCTATCATGAGTGGTTTTGGAGGCGCAGGTGCATTTTCTGATGGTAAATATAATATCACTAATGATTTTGGTGGGACGCTATACGAATATATTGGTAAAAAATCTGCATTGGAATTAATGGAATATGTAGACAAGATCAATCTTGCGTTTGGTGGAGAAGGAACAAAACTGTATTCTACTGCAGGATCAAGTCTGAAGACACGCTGCATGCAAAATGGTTTACATTTATTGGATGCTTCTGTTCGTCATTTGGGAACAGATATTAACTATATTGTGTTGGAACATTTATATGATCATCTGAAAGAAAAGATTGATTTTCATTTCAATTGTTTCATTGATAAAGTAGAAAAACTGGATAGCGGATATCGAATCTATCATGAAGATTCCTATTATGATGGTAAAGAATGTGTTATTTCCGCAGGACGCAGTGGAAGTAAATGGATGGAAAATGTCTGTCAGGATCTGGGTATTAATACGAATTCGAATCGTGTGGATATCGGAGTTCGAGTGGAACTTCCGGCAGGAATCTTTGCACATCTGACGGATGAATTATACGAAAGCAAGATTGTGTACAGAACCTCAAAGTATGAAGATTTGGTGCGTACCTTTTGTATGAATCCAAAAGGAGAAGTTGTAAACGAAAATACAAATGGCATTGTTACTGTTAACGGCCACAGCTATGAGGATCCGGCAAAGCAGACAAATAATACAAACTTTGCGTTGCTTGTTGCAAAGCATTTTTCAGAGCCTTTCAAAGATTCTAATGGATATGGAGAAAGTGTTGCTCGATTAAGCAATATGCTGGGTGGTGGCGTGATTGTCCAGCGTTTTGGGGATTTGATCAGAGGCCGGAGAAGTACAGAAGAAAGAATCAGCGAATCCTTTACTGTTCCGACTTTAAATGCAGCGGCAGGTGATCTGAGTCTTGTCCTTCCGAAACGTTTATTAGACGGTATTATTGAAATGATCTATGCTCTGGACAAAATCGCACCGGGAACTGCAAGTGATGATACCTTACTGTATGGTGTAGAGGTAAAATTCTACAATATGGAAGTGGAGCTGGACCACAACCTGATGACCCGCCATGAAGGACTTTATATTATTGGTGATGGCAGCGGTATTACTCATTCTCTGTCTCACGCTTCGGCAAGTGGAGTATATGTTGCGAGACAAATTATTTCAAAAATGTAGAGGAAGGAGAAGAGTCTATGCAGAAAAACACAGAACATATCCTGAACCGAGACGATGTTAGTACGGCTATTTTGCAGCATTTGGACGGACTTCGCGGAATTGATACCCACTGTCACCATTTGCCGGATGACCAGTTTCAGAACATGGGGGTGAAATTCTTATACGATCACAGCTATTGCAACTGGATGGATGATCTCCTGGGACTTCTGCATAGCTCTTCCAATGTCTATGCAGATCTTTGCTGGCTGCCCCTTATCAGCACATCGGCAGCGAAACGATTCCTGCGGGAAGCGCTGGAGATCGGTGGAAGCAATCGCATCCTCTGGGGCTGTGATACATGGACCTCTGAGGAAAGTTACGGTGCTGTTTTGGCATTCCGTCGGGTGGTGTCGGAAGTGCTCTCAGAGATGTGTCAGGAAGGCTACCTCAGCTGTGAAGAGGCCTGCTATACGGCTGGACAGATCTGGCGCGGCAATGCGCTCAAGCTATTTGGCTTTGAAGACTGATGCAGGCAAGAGCAATCAGTTTGGCTGAATATCCTCATTTGTAAAATCAATATTGGTTCAGAGTTGGCGGAACCTGAGAAAACCGATGGTGTAGACTGATAACAGTCAAAGCCATCGGTTTTCTTTATCCAAATATCGTGGAGCAGATGCTGCTGTGAAAAAGAATACACAATGTTGTGGTAACAAAAATAGAAATCGGATTTCAGGGAAGTTATTTATGACAATTCATTACATGTAAGGTATAATAAAGAACAAGAGATTCGTTTTAATAGGCATTTAGAAATTTGAAATAAGAGGAAGAATTAGATCGGTGAATGCGAATGTGATCAATGAATTGAAAAGCGGCCTGAGCGCCGCTTATATAAATGGTTCCTCTGCGGCAAATCTGGCGTATAAGCCGGCATTTGTATCGAATAATCCGGAAGAGGGGAAGAAGGTTATTTCATCCGTGGAGGATGAGCTGTTGCGCTGCGAAGAATTTCAGATCAGCGTTGCATTTATCACGATGGGCGGTGTGACACCACTCCTGCAGACATTAAAAGAGCTTGAAGAAAAGGGCGTTCAAGGGCAGATCCTTACGACAAATTACCTGAATTTCAGCGAACCGAGAGCACTTGAAAAACTCAATGGATTAAAGAATATTACATTGAAGATGTACGATGTGGAAGCAGCAGGAAATGGGTTTCATACGAAAGGATATATTTTCAAAAAAGAAGAAATTTACCGGATCATCATCGGAAGCTCCAATATGACAAGTGCGGCGTTGACGGTAAATAAAGAATGGAATACAAAACTGATTTCTACAGAAAGCGGAGAGATTGCAGAAGAAATTGTAGACGAGTTTCAGAATCTTTGGAACAGTGAGTATGCTTTACCCTATGATGATTTTTATGAAGTTTACAAAGAACGTTATAATATCGTAAAACACCAGAGAGAAATTGCCAAAAGCGAAGAAATCCTGTCGCTGGAGAAATATTCAATCAGCTGACCAGTGATGAGCGAGTAAGGCATATCATTGAGCAGTCAGAGTATTACGGATATAGCGGTGAGCGTGTAAAAGGACTTATTTTTTGCAGTCGTGTAAAAGAGTGCGAAGAATTGTCGAGAAAGTTTAATGCGCACGGATATCGAACAGTTGCTCTTAGCGGTAAGGACAGTGAAGAAAAACGGCAGGAAGCATTTGAGAGACTGGCAATGGAGGAAACGGATGCAACGCAAAAGATGCAGCCTTTGGATTATATTTTTTCACGAGATATATTAAATGAAGGCGTGGATATCGTTGAGGTGAATCAGGTTATTATGCTTAGGCCGACTCAGTCTCCGATTGTATTCATTCAGCAGCTGGGACGAGGACTTAGAAAGGCGCCTGGAAAAGAATACGTTGTTATTTTGGATTTTATCGGAAATTACAATAATAACTTTATGATTCCGGTGGCTTTATCAGGAGACCGTACTTATAATGCGGATGTAATCCGCAAATATGTAATTAGTGGAAATAGTACAATACCCGGTGCATCAACAGTTCATTTTGATGAGATTTCCAAGGATAAGATATTTAAGTCTATCGACAAGATTAAAGGGATGAAAACACTGATCAAAGAAAGCTATGTTTCTTTGAAGAATCGGTTAGGACGGGTTCCGCTTCTGTATGATTTCTATGAAAATCAGGAAATTGACCCACTGGTAATTATCAGAGAATATAAAACATATGATGCCTTTATGGTGGCGATGGAACAGGATAAATACAAGAATGTGCTAAACGAACAGGAAAAATTAACGCTGGAGTATTTATCCAAAACAGTTCTTTCCGGAGTGCGTCCTGATGAGCTTGTAATATTAAGTCAATTGCTCCATAGAGATCATATCGCGGTGGCAGATTTTATAAAAGAGTATCAAAATACCTATGGAATTGAAATCAGCACATCCCGGGTAAAGGAAGCAGTCCAGGTGCTGCAGGGACATTTTGTAAGTAAAGAAGCAGAATATCAGAAATATTGTCAGATTGATATTCTGGAAAACGATCCGGCAGGAATGATCAAAAGACTGCAAAGCTATACGGAGAGACTTACACATATTCCGTTCTATACACAGGTAGAAGATATTATAAAAGTCGGCATTGCCAGATATAAGGAAAAATATTTACCGGGGATAAAATCGGAGGATCCATTTGTATTATACGAAAAGTATTCCAGAAGAGATGTAAGCCTTCTTATGAATTGTGGTAAGGATTTATCTTCTATTATGTATGGTATGAAACGAATTGAAAATGATGTTTTTATTTTTATTACCTATCACAAAGAAGAAAGTCAGGATGAAAAAAACTATGTCGATGGAAAACCGGATTATGCAGATGCCTTTGAAGATAATCTGATTTTTAAATGGGATTCTCAGATTGGGAAAGGTCTGGACAGTTCCTATATGAAGGATGTACTTGGAGCAGATAGAAAGCATTTATTTGTAAAAAAATCAGATGCGGAGACCAGCTTCTACTATATGGGACAATTTGATGTATTAGAAGCCAGAAATGCCCAAAAGGAAGATAATCGTGGCCGCATGCAGCCAATTACGAAGGTCACTATGAAAATGCATCATGCAGTGCGTGAGGATTTATTAAGATATTTACAGTCACATATTACGGCATAATGGTTGGAGGAATAAAAGACATGAAAACGATCAAAGTAGTTGCAGCGGTTATTTGCGACAACATAAAGGAGAAGAATAAAATATTTGCGACGGCACGAGGTTACGGGGAATTAAAAGGGGGCTGGGAATTTCCGGGCGGAAAAGTAGAACCGGGAGAAACACCGCAGCAGGCTCTTGTAAGAGAAATTATGGAAGAGCTGGATACAGAAATTAAGGTTGGTGAATGGATCGATACAATCGAATTTGATTATCCGACCTTTCACCTTTCGATGGATTGTTTTTGGGCGGAGGTTACAAAAGGCCATCTTGAGTTAAAAGAGGCAGAGGCGGCAAAATGGCTCACAAAGGATCAGTTAGACAGTGTTGCCTGGTTACCGGCAGATATTACATTGATAGATAAAATTCAAGGGTATATGAAATAAGCCAGTGCAATTTGACTGGCGATAGATTCAAGGGGAAGAGAATTTTTCTAAAAAATCCAGTAATTACTGATTGATTGTGTATAGACAGTGTCATATAATAAATATACAAGAAAGAGAGGTGCTTTTATGGAAAGTATGGGAATTGTTCAAGCGAGAACACCAGAGAGCGTAAAAGAAAACGCGACAAACATTTTAGAAAAGCTTGGCCTTAATATGTCTACGTATATCAATATGGCACTGAATCAGTTGATTATACAGGAAGGAATTCCTTTTGCTGTTAAGCTGGCAAAGTCATCCTATACGGATGAAGAGAAAATAAAGGAAGTAGCCGCAACCTTAAGGATGGAAGGTCTAAAGCTGAGTGACAGTGATCTTAGTATGCTGCAGAAGATTAAAAGTGGTAACATGAGCATTGATGATGCAAGAGAGAAAATATTAAGCGAGGTATAATATGCCGGATACAAAATATTGTTATCCTGATACAGATGTACTGATCAATAAGCTTGATATAAGGGATCTTGATAAGCTTCATATATTTGAACGGAAGTTGACAATGCTTAGATTGCTGGAACTGCTGGACAAACCAATAAATGGTAAATTTGATTTCAAGCATTTGCAGGCTATTCATGCTTATATTTTCCAGGATGTGTATGACTGGGCAGGAAAAGTAAGAACCGTAGACATTGCGAAAGGAAATATGTTTTGTAATGTCAGATTTATTTCAAGTCAGGCTGATGTGATTTTTTCCGGACTTAAGGAAGAGCATTATTTAGCAGGACTGGATGAGGATATGTTTATTAAGCGGCTTGCGTATTATTTTTCTGAAATAAATGCGCTGCATCCGTTTAGAGAAGGAAACGGACGCAGTCAGCGAGAATTTATTCGTTCTCTGGCATTGAAAAACGGATATTTAATCTATTTTGACAGAGTATCGGAAGAAGAAATGTTATTAGCCAGCCAGAAGTCTTTTCTGTGTGACTATGAGGATATGGAAAAGATTATAGCAAAATGTATCAAGAAAAAGTAAATATAGAACAGGGCATAAGGCCGACCGGTGAACTACTTACTGACCGGTCTTTTCTTATGCCAAAAACAACAAAATCCGACAAAAATGAACAGCCGGAAATCATGAAAGATCAGGAGGAATTTTATTATGTCATTTTTTCAGAGCGCAGTAGGAACTTTACAGACATTTGTGATCGCACTGGGAGCAGGTATTGGAATCTGGAGTTTAATCAAGGAAAGGGAGTGAATATTACGGTGCGGCGGGAATACTCAATGAATTAAAAAAAGCCATGGCAGAGTCACGATGATGATTCTGTCATGGCTTTTTTTCTTTCATAGGAAAATGCGTCCTATGAAAGAAAAACGCTCCGCAAGGATCGCACTGCGGCGGAATAGTAGAATGTCGCTTACGCGACCCGCCGCAGGCGGAGAATCCTGCAGAGCAGGATTCTTTTTTAAGAAAATTGTTCAGAAAAGGGAGCTTAGTTTTTCTCGCGAAGGAACAGATACCAGTACAGGCAGCCGACAACGATGACACCGCCGAAGATATTGCCGATGGTGGCAGGGATCAGATTGTTGAGGATAAAGGTTCCGATATTTAAGCCCTCTGCAGCGATGCCGTATGCAGATGCGGCCATCATACCTGCGGGAATGTAGAACATGTTTGCAACACAGTGCTCGAAGCCACAGAGAACGAATGCGGAGATCGGAGGGTATACGGCGAGAATTTTGCCGGAAACGTGGGTTGCGCTCATGCCCATCCAGACAGCTACGCAGACCATAACGTTACACAGGATACCGCGGAAAAAGACCTCTGAAAAGCTCAGGGAAACCTTTGTGACAGCGGTATTTACCATGTTTTGTGCGAGCAGTCCGTCATACAGCCCGGGAATATGTCCGTATACGAACAGAACGGATACAAACAGGGAACCGATCAGGTTGCCGAGATAAACAAACAGGTAGTTTTTCATAAGTGCCTTAAAGGTGATCTTATGGTCGAGCAGGGAAATGACCATAAGGCAGTTACCGGTGAACAGCTCACTGCCGTTGCAGATAACCATCGCAAGTCCTGCCGGGAAAACGAGGGCGGATACGATCCGGGCTGCGGACGGATTGGTGATGTCTGCGGAAGCAACAGATGCTGCGGCACCTGCCAGTGCGATAAACATGCCGGCGAAGAAGCCAAGCAGCAGCATGTGCAGACCGGGAAGATTGGCCTTGCGGACGCCGGCAATATCATAGTTTTTTGCAATTTGATCTGATGAAATCATGGGATTTGCAGTTCCTCCTTTTTGGAACCCACAGGTTCCTGTATTTTCTGCGTTCATTAATGGTAATATTGTAACATGCGCCCCGAAAAGCCGCAAGGAGACAGACTTTCTTGTATGGTAAAAAAAACATTTTTTCGTTACAGTTCACTCGTACCTTTTTGTAAGCAAAAATGAGCTGCGAAGCAGCGGAGAGCGTCAAAGACGCGATTCATGACAATAGAATGTTCGTGGAGCGTGCATTCTATTGTATTGCGAATGGCGCGGGGGAACTGCAACCATTTTTACAGCTTCCGAGCCGAAAGGCAGAATCATCCGTTCAGCTTTTTCCGGCGGATGCAGCGTTCTTCACGGTTTGCAAGCGCTTTGATTTTTCCTTCCAGCAAAATGGCGCGTCCTTTTTCATTTCTTGTATACACAACATCATAGGCTCCGATATACGGCTTCATGCATTTAGCGAAAAGCTGCGCGTCCTCCTTGCGCTTGGAAAAACATTCCGGAACGACATAAAATCCGTTCAGACCGCGGAAGCGTTTGGGACTTACCAGAAGGTAGCGCTGGTTATCGACCGCATCGAAAAAATCGTTGACACACTGCGCGAATAAGGCCTTATCGCGTCCGCTTCCTCCAGAAAGAAAAATAACATGATGATCAGAACCAGAAGTACCAGATACGACTTTGCAGTGCGGCTCTTCTAAAAGGTTTTGTGTCTCCAATGCTTTCAAAATGCCATTTCCGAATGCCTTGAGACGGCGCAGTGGGCTTCCGAGCGTGAAAAGCTTTGGAAAGGCTGCGATCAGGACGCCGCCTGCATACAGAGCCATAAAAAATCCGATGACGCCGGAGACTGCGGAACGCGAAGCAAAACCGGTTCCCAGAGCGAAAATCAGACCGATCAAAAGCAGGGCAGAGGTCAGAAGCAGCGCCCGGAGCGCATCCCAGAACAGGACGGAGGTCACATATTTATCCGGAATTTCATTGGTATTGACAACTTCCATTTTGTCGTACACGGCGAGAGAACGCATCCAGCGGTTTTTTAGCTCGCTGCGCTTTTGGGAAAGGGCGAGCATTTTCCGGTTCATGGAAGCTGAATTGCTTTTGGTAAAAGGAGGGCGGATGATGGAAAGGCGGTCGATGCCGTTTTCGATGGTATCTTCCGTATAATGCAGTCCGAGAAACTGCTCCATGCGCCGACAGAGCAGCGTGTAGTCCTCGCTGATTGTGTCCTCCGGGTTTTGCTGTACTTCTTTCCGGGGCTTTAGGCAGACGAGATGCCAGATATTGCTCGTTTTGTTCGGGTTTTCTTTCCAGACGCGGATGGCGCGGCCGCGCATCTGATTGCTGAGCATGAAGGAGCCGACAAAGCTTGCCAGAATCAGGGAATTGATGCAGGGAGAATCCCAGCCTTCGCCGAGCAGGGATTTCGTGCCGATCAGAACCTGCATTGCGCCCTGGGCAAAAATGGCAGTAACAGCTGCGGTGAGGGCGTGCGCGTCCCCCGTGGCGGTCACTTTTAAGTAGTCGTTTTCCGAAAGGCTGCCGATGGCGGAAAACGTGAGTTTGATTTTTGCGTCGGTCTGCTGCAGCAGCGCTTCTTTTGCCTCTGCCGGTATGATGACGACGCTTCCGCATAAAACGCCCAACCGGATTACTTTGTGCTGTTTTTCGTTTTCCCTGCGGAGCATTTCAAAAAAGGGAAGAACGCCGAGGGACGCGATCGTCGCTTCGGGATTGCCGATGGCCTTTTCATATTCTTTTCGGATATAATCGGTCAGAATCAAAAGGCGCAGGGAGCTGCCCATAGAATCGTACTCCGAAAATACGATATCCCGGATGCTGTTTGCTTTGCCGAGGGAATTGGTCAGCAGCTTTTCGACTGCTGCACTTTTGGTCAGGATGACTTTTTTCTTTTCGATCAGACCCTGGGATTTTAGCTGGTCGATCAGCATTTCCCGGTAAACCTTATCACATAGATAGGAATCGCTGTCATCGTATAAAAAGCCCTGCAAAAGCCGTTCCATCCACTTCGCGCCCATGGCGGGCAGCTTTTTTGTCCCGAGCAGTCGTTGCAGACGCGCAGGGAATGCTGCATTTTTGCTCTGCAGATAAATCAAAATTGCCTCGAGATATTCCGGATCGTCGAGAAGAAGGTCATCCGAAATCTGACCGTTTAAACCTTTGTGTGTCTCAATCACAGTGAGCAGCTGGGAATCCTGCATCAGGCTTTGCAGCATCTGACTGCTGCGCTCTTCAAAATTTTGAATTTCTTTTGTTTCCGCTGTGGTTGGATAATTGAAATAGACATAATCCTGATGCGGGCAGAGACTTCCCTCTTTTACCAGCTCCGGAATCGTGATTTCCTCGTCGATATCTCCGCACATATTCATGTAGCGCGTCCACATCGCAGGCGTGGAATCATAGGGCGGGGTCGCAGTCAGGGAAATGGTTTTCAGGGAAGAAAGCTGCGATTGGAAGGCTTCGAGGGATTTCCACCATTCGCTGCGCAGATGATGGCATTCGTCGAGGCAAAGCAGTTCGATGTTGGCATTTTTCATGGTTCGAACTAAGTCAAAGTCAGAATAATCGACTTCTTCGCTGTCGGTCGGGGCGGTATCCTCGCCGGGCGTTTCCGTGCCGCAAAAACGGGTCATTGCACTGTGAAGCGCCTGATAGGTTGCGACCGTAATGGCCTTCGGCTGCTTCAGGCTCAGGGAGACGTAATCCTCCAGTGCGTATCCGTCGCATAAAAAGGCTTCCTGAATCCTGGCTGCCCACTGTTCCCGAATTGTGATGGATGGTGCCAAAATGAGCGTGTTCGCATTCAGGCGTTTGATCAGCTCGATGCCGAGGGTCGTTTTGCCGGAACCGGGCGCGGCGACGATGTGGATTTTGTCGTCGGACAGATAGCGGCTGACATTTTGCAGAACCCGCGCCTGGTAGCTGCGCCAGGTTCCGTGAAATTCTAAAATTCCTTCATAATTCATAAGAGGTTCTCCTTAAAGAATCAGTTCCTGAAGTTTTATTAGAAAGGCGCGACTATTTTATTCTATCTTATGGTGCGTTTATCCTTCCTGTCAACTCATTTCCCAGCTTTACGAAACCGGGAAATGGCGCTATACTGACGGTAATACGACGCACGGTCACAGTATTATGTAAACTGGAGAAAAGGTGGAAACAGTATGGAACGACTACAGGCAGAATGGCTGATTGAGTTTTTGGAAAAAGCCGGAAAGTTAAAATCGGTGCCGCGGCATTGCATTACACCGGAAGGCGTGCGGGAAACGGTCGCGGGGCATTGCTGGAGAGTTTCTCTGATGGCGTGGCTGTTGAAAGAGGAATTGCCGGATGTCGATATGGAAAAGGTAATCCATATGTGTCTGCTGCACGATCTCGGAGAAGCGGTAACGGGCGATATCCCTGCATTTGAAAAAAAGGAACAGGATCGCAGCGTGGAGCGAAAAGCCGTGGATGGACTGCTTTCGATGCTTCCGGGCAAAACCGGTGAAGAGGCGAAAGTGCTTTTTGCAGAGATGAATGCGCTCGAGACAGATGAAGCGAAGGTTTACAAAGCGCTGGATAAGCTGGAAGCTGTGATCGCCCATAACGAAAGCGACATCAGCACATGGCTGCCGCTGGAATATGAGCTGCAGCAGACCTATGCAGCGGAAAGCGTCAAGGGCTTTCCGATTTTGGAGGAAATTCAGAGGCTGGCAGTAGAAAAGACGCTGGAAAAAATCGCGGAAGAAAAAGCGGGGAGGAATCCGGATGATGGAAGAAGAGAAGAATAACGTAGAGAATTCTGCAGAACCCACAGGCGATCAGGCAGCTGATCTGCAGTCGTCAGGCGATCAGGCAGCTGATGCGCAGTCGTCAGCCGTGGTGCCGCCGCAGCCTGACAAACCGCTTTCTGGCAAAGAACTGCGGCGTCAGAAAAAAGAAGCCGCCGCAGCGCAAAAGGCTGAAGCTGCCGCACAGAAAGCACGGGAAAAAGCCGAGGCAGAAGCGCAGAAGGCACGCGAAAAAGAGGAATCGCTCGCTGCGAAGCCGCAGCGCCGCCAGGAGAAAAAAGAATACCGGCAGGGCGTCCGCCAGGAACGCGGACAGGAAATAAGACTGCTCTGGCATATCGTGGAATTCGTCATGCTTGTGACGTTTATTGTGCTTGCGATTGATCAGGTGGGATTGTACGGATTTTTGTTTGTATGGTTCTTTATCGCGCTTGCAGCGGCATCCATTGTGCTGCTGCTTGCAGGACTGATCCGCGCGTTTCGCAAAAAACGCGCCGGAATCATGATTTTGGTATCCCTGATCGGAATCATCGGATGTATCGCGTGGTTTATTTTTCTGGTTTCGTCAAAACTGATCTGAGCGTGCCAGAACGAAAATTAGGAGAGTCGCATGGCTCTCCTAAAATTTTATTCATGACAATAGAATGCTCGCAGAGCGTGCATTCTATTGTTTCATAGGAAAATGCGTCCTATGAAATAAAAACGCTCCGCGCGGATCGCACTGCAGCGGAATGGAAGGATGCGCACTCGGCGCAAGGGTAGATGGTTGCTAAAGCAACCGCGCCTCGGCGCAAGAATGTGCCAAGGCACATTCTTTTTTAGAAAAACAGATTCAAAAAATGGCTGAACAGGGAAACGCCGGAGGAAAATTCTGCGTTTATAAGGAGTAGGAACGTACATTGCGCCGGGAAATGCAGAATTGCGACCCCGCGTGGTTTACACGATCGGAACCCCTGCAGGCAGCATAATTGATTCAGCAAAAAAGCAGGCCGCAGTCGCGGAAGAGGAGAGGAACAATGGAGGACGATAAAATCATCGCCCTTTACTGGGCACGAAAGGAAGAAGCAATTTCGGAAACGGACAGAAAATACGGCAGCTATTGCCGCAGCATTTCTTTCCGGATTTTAAACGATAAAGAGGACAGCGAGGAATGCGTCAACGATACCTGGCTGCATACCTGGAACGCGATTCCCCCCGGGAAACCGGAATTTCTGGCGGGATTTCTGGGAAAAATAGTGAGAAACCTTTCGATCAGTAAATATCGGGCAGGGCATGCCCAAAAGCGCGGAAGCGGCGAGACGCAGGCGCTTTTGGACGAACTGGAGGAATGTATTCCGTCCGGCAAAAGTGTAGAGGACGAGATCGAGGGCAGGGAAACCGCCGCAGCGATCAATCGTTTTCTGGAAACACTGGACGCCGAAAGCCGGAAAATATTTGTCCGGCGGTATTTCTGGGCAGAGCCGGTTAAGGAGCTGGCAGGCAATTTGAATATCAGCGAGGGCAAGGTAAAGTCGCAGCTGTTTCGGATGCGGGCGAAGCTGAAAATGCATCTGGAAAAGGAGGGGATTGCACTGTGAAAAAGAATGAAAAGCTTTTCGATGCCATTGGACAGATCGATGAGCGATATATTGCGGAGGCGCTGGAACCGATATATCAGGAAAGCGTAGGGACTTCGAATGAAAATAAAGCGGCGATGCCCAAAAAAGGAAAATTGTTTTTTTACCGACAGCGGCGCACAGTGGCGGCAGCAGCTGCTCTCGTTATCTGCATTGGCGCAGCCGGAATTGCACAGTGGCAGCTGCATTCGGAAGAACCCGGACCGGAGATGGCGGCCTATGATATGACAGGGCTGAGTGCGGAGGATGGAATCGCACTGCAGGCAGAAGATGCAGCGGCTGTGACTCCGGATGCGGGCGAAAATCAGGGGGCGGCAGCCGACCAGAATGCGGTACAGGGACGTATGGCAAACAACGCAGAGACCTGTTTCGCAGAAATTTATCTGGAGGTTGCAAAGGTAAACTCCGAAAAAATAACCTGGCGGATTGTCAATAAAAGTGACACAGAAACCGTCGGCTGGGGAACAGATTATACGCTGGAACGTTTCACAGAAAACGGTTGGGAAATTGTTGAAAATTCCGACGCAGCTTTAGAAACACAAAAAGAAAGCAGTCAGGCGGTCGCAGGAGAAACCAAAGAAGGAACACTGGATTTGGCTGCTGATGGTATCCGCCTGGAGGCAGGGCAGTATCGTCTGAAAAAAGAATGCCGGATTTTTGACGACGAAAACAGCCGCCAGACTGAGCTGACCGCAGAATTTCAGGTTGAACCGTGACCTTTGGCTATAAAGATTTTATTGTGTGCTACAGGTTGTTTTCCAAACCTGTGATTCTGACATCATGATTGTCACAGAGCTGATTTTGTGGTAAACTGATAACAGTTTAGACACAGCGGTGGAGAACTCTGTGAAGCAGGCTTTAAGGCCGGGGCTTTTGACTCAGACATCATAATTCATGACAATAGAATGCTCGCAGAGCGTGCATCCTATTGTTTTACAGGCAGGAAAAGGAGGACAGACGGAAGATGGACGGAACATTTTTTCTTTTGGCAGGCGGACTGCTGATCATTCTTTTTGCAGTAATTGTGGCGGTTGTTTCCTCTGTGACATCGGCAGTAGCGGCGGATGTAGACGATGAGGAAGACTGATTTTCCTGAGAAAAGCGGCAGAAAAGCGGCGATTCAAAATATCAGACGAAGATAAAAGGGCAGCAGGCGCAATAAAGAGCCTGACTGTCCTTTTTAAAGTTTATGCCCGGATATGTTTAAAAGGCAGAACGAATAAATTTTACGGCAAGACGAGCTTTTTATCTTTCCATTTCGATATCTATACAAATAGTTTGTAAAATCTTGACAAAATACAAACTAATTGATTGTAAAATACTGGAAAATACAAACAGTTAGTTTCTCTTCATCTGTGCAGCCAGAAGGTATGATAAGAATATCAGACTAAATTCTGGAGGTGGACATCATGGAGAAGGATGTTTATGTCAAAATTGGTGAACGGCTCCGAAAGCAACGCAGGATAATGGGCCTGACGCAGGAACAGGCAGCAGAGCTTCTTGGAGTATCAACCACCTATTATGGGGAGATTGAGCGTGGAAACCGCAAACTGACAATTCCGCGGATTCTGACCGTTTATGAAAAGATGAACCTTGAACCTACCTATCTTCTGACCGGAGAAATCCTGACAGACAAGGTTTATGATGAAATTTTTGATGGTTGTCCCAGAGAAAAGGAGCAGGCCCTGGAGGAGGTACTTAGAAGTATTTCACGCCTGTACTGAAGACCGACTGTTTCGAGACAAAGGGGGACCATGATGAGTGGGGAGAGAAATTCGTTTGATAACTTTGAAGAACTGTATACAAACTGTTATTGGCTTGTATACCGATATGTCCGTCATATGGTTGAAAAAGATCTGGCGGCAGCAGAGGATGTAACACAGGAGGTGTTTCTGGTTGCATATCAGAAATGGCAGGAGGTGCGCAGACATCCGAATCAGAAAGGTTTTTTGCTGCTGACAGCTAAAAATAAATTGAAAAAATGGTATGAGCAGCAAGGAAAAATACAGACAGAAGGCCCAGGGCAGGAAGAAAAAGCTGCCCGAAGGCCGGATTCCGGTCAGGAAGGATATTATGTACAGGCAGAATGGAACGCCTTTCTGGAGCAGATTTTTTCCATGCAGGAGCTTTTGATCTGGAAGTTTTATTATGAAAACGGATTTTCCTGCGCGGAGATTGGGGAAAAGATTGGAATATCGGAAAGCAACACAAAAGTCAAGCTGTTCCGAATGCGACAAAAATTAAAAAGCTGTATGGAGGAGTAATCTGACAGGCAGGGGTATGAAGAATCCGGGGATGATTTTGGAAGGATAGCTGTTCGCAACGTATGACTGGCAACAAAGAAGGAGGACAGAAACGTGTCTGAAAAGAAGAATTCACTGGAAGAGAAACGTATTCTGCAGAAAAAGCTGCAATGGTATACGCTGGAAGCGGAGGATGGGGAGTTTAACGCGACGGAAGTGGAGGCAATGTTGGAGCGTTTGGATGAGCTGGAATCGCTGCCGGAAAAGGAGGACGGAGCAGATTTTTCGGAGCCCAAAGAAGCTTTAAAGCGATTTTACCAAAAATATGCAGGGGAAAATGTGGAAAATTGAGTAAAAAAAGAGGGCGGATGTGGAAATCCGGTCTCTTTTGTTTTGACAACGTATAGGCGCTATGTTAAACTTAGGAAAGTAAAAAGTGGGGCAATATACCCGATTTTGAAAAAGTATAAGACGGAAAAATGGAACGTTCGCAGAATATTTTGAAATTCTGTACCGAAGACACAGCTGCGGATACCTGACCGATAAGATAAAATCATGAGGTGAGTACCTTGGATAAGTACGAATATAAGCTGCGCCTTGAAGAGATCAAGACGCTGAACAAAAAGGGCCGTTTTCAGGAGTCCGCACAGATCGCGGATACGATCGACTGGAAAAAGGTCCGTAATACCTCCACACTTGGAATTATCAGCGATGTTTATAAGATAAACCGAAGATTTGACGACGCCAGGGAGATCCTGCTTCTGGCAAATGAAAAAAGTCCGCAGAACAGGCGGATTGTCTATGCGTTGTGCGATCTGGCGATCAAGACCGGCCAGGTTGTGGAAGCTGTGGAATATTATAAGCAGTTTGTACAGCTTTCGCCAAACGATAACAGTAAGTATATCCTGTTGTATAAAATTTACGAGGCACAGGATATCAGCCTGGAAGAGCGGATCGCTGTTTTGAAAGAGTACAAAAAACGCGAATATAATGAAAAGTGGGCATATGAGCTGGCATTTTTGTATCACAGGGTCGGACTTGCCACGGAGTGTGTAGAGGAGTGCGATCAGCTGATCCTCTGGTTCGGTGAGGGCAAATATGTGCTCAAGGCGATGGAGTTAAAGCGCCTGTATGTACCGCTTTCGCCTGCACAGCAGCAGCTTTACGACAGTCAGTACGGCGGCAGAAACGCAGTAGAGGAAGAACCGCAGGAAGCGCCTGCACAGGAACAGACTCAGGCAGTCCGGTCTGCTGAAAGCAAAGAAAAAGCAGATCTGGATATCCATGTAAAACCGATGGATATGGGACAATATAATACGATCAATTTACAGGAAGCGCTTGCCGCGAGCATGCGTGACGTGTTTGCGGTTGACAGGGAAGAGGTAAAGACGGCTTCTCCTGAGCAAGAAGAACCTGACCTGATGAAAAATCAGCAGACCGTTTACGCTGCAGAAAATGGAAATGGGGAATATCAGGAAGACATTTCCCGTGTCCTTGAAGAATCTGACCAGTGGGACGCACAGGCAACGGGACAGCTCGATACGGAAGAGACGAAGCTGGCGGCAGATGCAGTGGACGCGGCAGAGTCCGTCAGCGTGCAGCCTACACAAAGCACACCGCAGGTGTATGCTGACGTAGAACCGACATTACCTGTCGCATCGTCCAGCGAGGCATGCGCTTACGTTGCCGAGCCGGTAAACGCGCAGCCTGAGGCACCCATCCTCGCGGCGCAGGCCGCGCCGGAACAGACTCCTGCGGTGACAGATCCTGCGGATGCCGGAATGCAGGAAATCCATCCGGCGGTGGTGGAGACTCCCTGGATGCCGATGGAAACCGACAAAATCGAACACATACAGGGCGTGGAAATACAGGAAAAGGCTGCGGCAGTCCCGGAAAGACAGCCGGAAAGGAAGGCTGTTGTGGGAAACACTAAGATAGAACGCCAGACGACCGGCCAGATGAACATCGAAGAGGTGCTCAAGGAATGGGAACGGCTGAAAAAGGAAAATGAAGAAAAGAGAAAACAGGAAACCAGACAGTGGATGCTCCAGCAGACAGGTTCCCTGTTTGATGATTTTGATGAAAGCTCCAGAAACGGCGTGCTGGAACAGCTGCAGAGAGAAGAATCCCTGCCGGTAGAAGACGAGAAAGCTCCTGCAAATGCTGAAAATCAGGAAGCGCCTGCAGGAGAAAGAGCTGCTGTAGAGACGACTGCAGCAAAAGCACCGCTTGTCGATCCGTCCAGAGAAACCGAGACGGAAGAACTCGAAGAGATCGAGGAAGCGCCGCCGGTGGCGGATGCCGCACAGGGCTACACAGAGCAGAATGCAGAAACAGAAGCGCAGGATGCAGAGCCGGTACAGCATTATGCGAAACAGGCCGCACCGGAAAGGATCGGAGCGCCTGCAACAGAAGAAACCAAAGCACCGCGTCAGGAAGCACCTACAGCGCAGCCGGAGGCCTCCGGCGAAGAAAAGCGACTGCAGGAGCGTGTATCCCAACAGCAGGCAGCCGAGCGTGTGCGCAGCATGACAAAGGCAGAGCGCAAGCTTTTTGCCCAGTTCATCCCGACCAAACGCGCAATGCGCCAGCTGGTCGCAGCGCTGGATGAAATCAGCCTTTCTGCGTACACTGGAAACGTTGTGATTACCGGTATGCCAGGCTCCGGTACACTGAAACTGACAAAATGTATGATCCGCGAAATTCAGGCGTCCGACGGAAACTTCTCCGGCAAGGTTGCCAAAGTGAACGCGGAGCTGATCAATAAAAAAGATGCAAAAGCGCTTGTGGAAAAGGTTGCAAACGGCGCGCTCGTCATTGAGAAAGCCGGAAAGCTTTCCAACGAGGGATGTGAGAAGCTTGCAGACGCATTGAATCAGGAACATACCGGCATCATTGTATTTGTATTGGATGAAAAACGGGCGATCGACCGTTTATATAAGAAAAACGGAAGACTGATGGAAAGCTTTACCGCGCGGTTTGATATCGCGGCGCTGGACAGCGCAACGCTGGTAAAATACGGCTGTCAGTACGCATATACACAGGAGTATTCGATCGACGAGCTCGGCAGGCTCGCCCTGCATACCAGAATCGAGGATATGCAGACCAGTTCGCATGCCGTTACGGTGGGGGAAGTGCGTGACATCGTGGATGAGGCGATTGCTCATGCAAACCGTAAGACGATCGGACACTTTATAGATATTGTGCTTCGGAGACGCTACGATGAAGATGACATGATTATTTTGCGGGAGAAAGACTTTATCTGAGCGTTTCAAATATATCCAAACAGGGGGTTATTATGGCAAAGGCAAAGACAGCGAAAGCAGTAAAAGCGGCGAAAGTGCCGGAAACGGTATACATTTCGGAGGCCGACCAGTATCTGTTTGCTCAGGGGACGCATTACGATATTTACAAAAAGCTGGGCGCACATCAGTCTGTAGAAGACGGGAAGAAAGGAATGAGCTTTGCCGTCTGGGCACCACACGCAGCCAGCGTTTCTGTGATTGGAACGTTTAACAGCTGGAATGAGACTGCAAACCAGATGGAAAAGCTGGGACCCGGCGGAATTTATAAGACGTTTATTCCGGACGTTGGTCTGGGAGAGCTTTACAAATTTCTGATTATCACGCCGGACGGCAGAAAGTTGTACAAGGCAGACCCGTTTGCAAACCAGGGGGAGGTACGTCCGGGAACTGCTTCTGTTACGACAGATATTACCAATTTTAAATGGTCGGACAGCAAGTGGATTGAAGAAAGAAGCGCGCAGGATCCGGAAAAAGCGCCGGTTGCAATTTATGAGTGTCACATCGGTTCCTGGATGAAGCATCCGGAAACGGAGGATGGATTTTATAATTACAGAGAATTTGCGGATCGTATCGTAGAATATCTGAAAAAACTGAAATATACCCACATCGAGCTGATGGGAATCGCAGAGCATCCGTTTGACGGCTCCTGGGGCTATCAGGTAACCGGCTATTATGCACCGACCTCCCGTTATGGAACACCGGAGGATTTTGCATATCTGGTCAATAAGCTGCACCGCAATAAGATCGGTGTCATTTTGGACTGGGTACCTGCCCATTTTCCGAAGGACGCCCACGGTCTGGCAGATTTTGACGGCGAGGCACTGTTTGAATATCCCGATCCCAGAATGGGCGAGCATCCTGAGTGGGGAACAAAAGTATTCAACTATGCCAAGAACGAGGTTAAGGGCTTCCTGATCACAAATGCCCTGTATTGGATTAAGGAATTCCATGTAGACGGACTGCGTGTGGATGCGGTTGCCTCTATGCTGTATCTGGATTATGGCAGAAAAGATGGAGAATGGGTGCAGAACCGTTACGGCGGCAATACAAACCTGGACGCGATCGAATTTTTCAAGCATTTCAATTCCGTAATCCGTGGAACTTATCCGGGTATCATGACGATCGCAGAAGAGTCTACGGCGTGGCCAAACGTGACCGGAAAAATCGGCAGTGACAGCCTTGGATTTACGTTTAAGTGGAATATGGGCTGGATGCACGATTTCTGTGAATATATGAAGCTGGATCCTTATTTTAGGAAGAATGATCATCATGCGCTGACCTTTGCGATGTCTTATAACGATGCGGAGGACTATATTTTACCTCTGTCTCACGATGAGGTCGTACATCTGAAATGCTCGATGGTCAACAAAATGCCCGGCTACAAGGTGGACAAGTACGCAAACCTGCGCGTCGGCTATACTTATATGCTCGGGCATTCCGGCAAAAAGCTTTTGTTCATGGGACAGGAGTTCGGACAGGAGCGCGAATGGAGTGAGGCCCGTGAGCTGGACTGGTTCCTGCTGCAAAATGAGCTGAATCAAGGACTGCAGGATTACGTGGCAGAGCTTTTAAAGCTTTATCGAAAATATCCCTGTATGTATGAGATCGACAACAGCTGGGACGGTTTTGAGTGGATCAATGCGGATGATGCAGATCGCAGCACTTACAGCTTTATTCGTAAAACCAGTGGAGAAAAGACAAAGAGACTGCTTTTTGTATTGAATATGACGCCGGTAGAGCGTAAGGATTACTGCGTTGGGGTACCGGAAAAGAAGAAATATAAGCTGGTGTTAAACAGCGCGGAAAAACGCTTTGGCGGCAGCGGAGAAGAACTGAAAACCGATTATACAGCAACTGCAGAGCCCAGCGACTACAAGCCGTATCGAATCACCTTTGATCTGCCTGCATATGGCGCACTGGTATTTGCATTCTGAGAAATGTGTTGTGCGGGTATTCTGATGTCGCAACCAATAGAATACACGCATTGCAGATATTGTTAGAGAGAGAAAAGGACCAAGGGTTCCAAGGGGAATCCAAGGTCCTTTTTTATTCATGACAATAGAATGCTCGCAGAGCGTGCATTCTATTGTTTCATAGGAAAATGCGTCCTATAAAATAAAAACGCTCCGCGCGGATCGCACTGCAGCGGAATGGAAGGATCTTATGCGCTAAATTACACGTCTCCTGCAGAGACTTTATCAAGTCCGTTCCACTGATTGAGGAGATAACGATAACGTTTCATGGCGGCATTGAGCTGAAAAATGTAGCAGTCGATCAGATCGGGATCGGTCGCGTATTCGAACCCGGCATAGGCATTGTCCAGCTCCCATTTGGCGAGCTGCAGATTGTTTCTCAAGGCTTCTTCTGGCGTTTTTGAGGCAAGCTCAGCGGACGGTCTGCCGCCGATGCGAAAAGAAACTTTCATGTGTGTTCCTCCCGGAAAGATAAAGTGGTAACGTTCGAAATCCCCGGTATTCTGACAGCTTTGGCAGGGGAGTTTGTTACAGTATAGAGAAAAACTGGAAGAAATATACATCCGAACAATGAATATCCGGGCAGGGAGAAAAAATATCTGCGGTTGTTTCCATCGTATGATACGAATATCTGCGTGACAGGCAGGAATATATATAGATCAACGAAGTCCGGGCGGGAGGGCTTATGAAAAAGGGAGCGGAGCTTGCGCTGAATTTTATGCTGCGGCTGGTTTTTGGAATGATCGCCATTTTTCTGATAAACGGATATCTGCAGGAAAAAGGACTGGATGCGTGCGTCGGAATCAATGCGCTGAGTGCGTTGACGTCTGGATTTCTCGGACTACCGGGTGTTGCATTGTTGTACGGCGTGCGGGTGTATTTGATGGGGTAAAAATACATAAAGATTGCATACCAGGTTTGTCAAAACTTCACAAGTAACATTTAAGGTACTATCTTGCGCTGGACAGTACAGAAAATCCGGTCTATACTTTGTCTTACCATCAGGCGGGATCAATGCAGAGGCATCTGATCCCGGTCCATACCGCTGATTAGCGGTTCTTATATTTTCTGAATTCTGTATTCTGTTATTCATGACAATAGAATACTCGCAGAGCGTGTATTCTATTGTTTAGGAAATTACCAGGAGGAATACGAACAATTGAATAGACGGACATTGGCGATTTGCGATCCGGAGGAGGCGTATGCATGCAGGCTGATGGATGCGCTGAGCAGACGGGAGGATTTTCCGTTTGAGGTGTTGGCTTTTACGGGAGCAGAGCGTTTACAGGATTCTCTCGCCCGAAAGCCGGTACAGATTTTGCTGATCGCGCAGGGGCTTTTTCGGGAAGAGATGAAGGACTGGGTACGGCATGTCATTTTGCTGCAGGAGGAAGAAAACAGCCCGGTACAGGAGCTTCCGTGCGTGAGCAAGTACAGCAGTGTGCTCCGGATTGCAAAAAAAGTCACGGAGACGGCGATGCAAACAGAGAAATTGCCATTTTTGCAGACGGTAGGGAAGGCTTGCGTGTACGGATTTTATACGCCGGTAGGACGCAGCCTGCAGACAACGCTTGCGCTGACGATGGGACAGCTTCTGGCGGCAAATAAAAGGGTGCTGTATCTGAATTTTGAGTGCTGTGCAGGGCTGACCGAGATGCTTGGAAAACAGGCGGATAACACAGAGTTTGCAAGTTTGCTGTACTATTTGCAGGAGTCTAAGGAGCAGTTTTTAGGCAGACTGTATCAGGCAGCGGAGTGCATCAACGGAATGGATTTCATTCTTCCGGCGTCATGCGGGTACGATCTGTACGGAATTGCCAGAGAGGAATGGCGGCGTCTGCTGGATTTATTGGATGACGGGCAATATGACGTCATTCTATTGGATCTGTCGGATGGGGTGCAGGGATTATTTGATGTCCTGCGGCGTTGTACGAGGATTTACACGATCGTACGGGAGGACGGCTTTGCCGCCGCGAAGCTTGCTCAGTATCGGGAGACGCTGGAACGGACGGATTATTCGGACGTCTGGGAGCGCTCGAAAAAGTTAAAATTGCCATTTTTCTGCCAACTGCCCAAGGACATCGGAAATCTGTTGACCGGGGAGCTGGCGGAATATACGAAGAAAGTGTTGGATGCAGATGAGCAGGGCGGTGTATGAACAGTTCCGCGTGCAGGTGAAGCAGGAAATTCTGCAGAAGCTGGACTGCGGACAGGATTTTTCGGACGGGCAGGTACGACGGCTGATAGATGAAAGGCTCTGCAAAAGCGACTGCATCGGCAGGCTGGACGTGGCAGAGCGAAGAAAGCTTGGCAGAGAGCTGTTTGCGGCAATTCGCGGTTTCGATGTACTGCAGGAGCTTCTGGAGGACAAGCGGATTACAGAGATCATGGTCAATGGACCGGATCGGATTTTTATCGAAAAGGACGGCAGGCTTACGCAGTGGCAGGGACGGTTCGAAAGTCCTGCACGGCTGCTGGATGTGATTCAGCAGATTGCGGCGGGCTGCAACCGGGTTGTCAATGAAGCGTCTCCGATTCTGGATGCAAGGCTTTCCGATGGTTCACGGGTAAACGTCGTGCTTTCTCCGATTGCGTTAAACGGTCCTGCGATGACAATCCGGCGGTTTCCGGAAGAGGGAATGACGCTGGACAGGCTGGTGGCGCTTGGGTCGATTACAGAAGAATGCAAAAGCTTTCTCGAACTGTTGGTAAAGTGCCGGTACAACATTTTTATCAGCGGGGGTACGGGGAGCGGAAAGACGACGTTTTTAAATGCGCTGTCGCAGGCGATTCCGCCGGAGGAACGAATCGTGACGATCGAGGACAGCGCGGAGCTGCAGTTAAAATATGCGCAAAATCTGGTTTCCCTCGAAACCAGAAACGCCAACATGGAGGGATGCAAAACGATTTCCGTGCGGGATCTGATCCGCAGCAGTTTAAGAATGCGGCCGGATCGGATTATCGTCGGGGAAGTTCGCGGTGCAGAGATCTGTGAGCTGCTGACCGCCTACAATTCCGGGCACGCCGGGAGTATGTCAACCGGGCACGGAAACACAGCACGGGACATGCTGCTTCGGATGGAGACCATGCTCCTGATGGGAATGGACATTCCATTGTCTGCCATACGAAGACAGATCGCATCGGGAATTGATATTTTAGTGCATCTTGGAAGGATGCGGGACAAAACCAGAAAGGTACTGGAAATCGCAGAAATTACAGGATTTTCGGAAGGGGAGATTACGACCAGGACGCTGTATGCCTTTGAAGAGGACGAAAACAGTACGCGGGAAAAGGTCAGCGGTAAACTGGAAAAGAAAGGAGAACTTTATCATGTGGAAAAGCTGGAAGCGGCGGGCTTTGGCCGAAAATAAAACAGACTATTCCAAATACCGGTTTTCCTGGCAGGAATATTTGCTCTGCTTTTTCAAAGCATTTTTTGCAACAGGCGCTTTTACAGGGATGTTCTACCGGTCATGGCTTGGAATGCTGGCGTTTCCGGCAGTATGGAAGGTTTTATACGGACGCGACAAAAAGAACAGAATTCAAAAAAGAAAGGAAAGACTCTCTCTGCAATTTAAGGATACTATCCTGATGGTAACGGCAGGTATCCAGGCAGGGAGCTCCATAGAAAATGCATTCCTGGATGTGGAACGCGAAATCGGCGTCCTTTACGGACAAAATAGCGAGATGGGACAGGAGCTTGCACTGATTCGCAAGGGACTGACAAACCGGGTGGCGCTGGAGCAGATGCTTCTGGATTTTGGCAGGCGCAGCGGCATCGAAGAAATCCGGGATTTTACAGAGGTGTTTGCAACAGCGCGGCATCTGGGCGGCAACTTAAAGGAGATGATTCAGAGAACGGCAGACCTGACGGGACAGCGGATGGAAACGCAGCGGGATATTGCGACGATGCTGGCATCGAGAAAATATGAGCAGAAGGTGATGATGCTGATTCCGTTTTTACTCTACGGCTATATGCAGGTGTCGTCGAAGGGATTCTTTGACGGACTGTACCATAACCCGGCAGGAATCGCGATTATGACGGTCTGCCTCGGGCTGTATCTGGCGTCGTGCGTGCTGGCGGAGAAGATTATGGATATTCGGGCGTGATAGAGGACATGTGGAAACAGAAAAAAGGAAAAAAGGTTGGACTGTTTCATTCGTGTGCGCTGCGGCTGGTAGTGTTGCAGAAAAAAATGGAACGAAACCGAGGCGGCAGGAAAACGGGAAACAGGCAGGGACAGGAAATTTTATGCCGGATCTGGGGACGGGAAACAGGCGCTCTCAAATATCGGGAATTTCAGGTTCAAAAAACAGAGCGCCTGCTGGCGATCCTGTCCGCCGGACTGGCGATGGCACTGCTTTGTCAGATTTTTTTGACGACAGGAGGTTTAGAGCCATTGACAGAACTGCTTCGCCCGGACAGCGGGGAAGGAGACCGGACGTATGTACTGGATGCTGAGGTCGGAGACGAAAAGCTGCGGAAGATTTCGGTATCGGTGCCGGAGCAGGAGCTGTCAGAAGAAGAGGCATCAGCGCTTCTGGATCAGGCACAGGTAGAGCTGGAGCGCTGGGTAGCGGCAATTCCAAACCCGGACAGCGTGGAAGACGATCTGGACTTGCCGGAGAGATTCTGCGGCGGGCTGGTGACGGGAAGCTGGCAGAGTGACTGCTATGACCTGATGGATGCTTCCGGACAGATTCGGAAACAGTGGGTGGAGGAAGGCGGAGAGCTGGTAGTGCTGAGCGTCCGACTGCAGTGTGTTGAGCAGGAGCGGGAATGCTCCTTTGCAGTGCGGATTGTGCCAAAGGGAGACAGTCTGGCAGATCGACTGATGCGCGAAACAGGACGGCAGCTGGAAGCAGAGCGCAGTCTGCAGCAAGCGTCGGCAGCGCTGCCGGAAACACTGGAAGAGCAGCCTGTAAAATGGCGGCTGCATCAGGAACCATATGGGCTGTGGATTTTATGTCTGACGATAGCAGGGGCAGGTTTGATTTCGTTTGCATATGATCACGATTTGGAAAAAGAAGGAGAAGCGAGGCAGGAAGAGCTCGCATTGGCCTATCCGTCCTTTTTAGCGCGGTTGACGCTGCTTGCGCAGACTGGAATGCCGATCCGACAGATTTTTGCGAGACTTTCCAAAGAAAAGAATGGTGTTGTTTACGAAGAGGTGCGCCGGACATTTCGGGAAATGGAAAGCGGAATGACGCAGACCGAAGCGCTGGAACGTTTTGGAAAACGCACCCGTCTGCCGCAATATAAAAAGTGCGCGGCATTGCTGGCCCAGAACATCCGCAGGGGAACAGGAGAACTGATCACTGCACTCGGACAGGAGGCAGAGAATGCATTCGAGGAACAGAAAGCTGCCACGCGGAGAAAAGCAGAGGAAGCACAGACAAAATTGTTATTTCCGATGCTGCTGATGCTGAGTGTGGTGATGATTCTGATTCTGGTACCGGCGTGGCTTTCCTTCGGAGGACTGTGACGGTGCCTGGGAAACGTTGCATCGAACGTGCAGTAAGAAACGATAAATGATAGGAAGACGAGGAGGAACAAATATGCTGATGTATTGGAAAAACCGTGCAGTGAATGGAGTATGGAAGCTGCAGAGAAGAGTGTATGAGGTGCTCAGAAATGAAGATGGAGTCGGAACTGTGGAAGTCGTGTTATTGATTTTAGTCGCAACTGGACTTGTGCTGATTTTCAAAGACAGAATTACCGAGCTTGTGACGAATATTTTTGGCAAAATCACGTCCCAGGCAGGGAAGATATGAGGCAGAAAGCAGAAAAGTACGCAGACGTGCATCGTGCTGTATCCTGTGTAGATAAGCTCTGGAGCGAGAGAAAGCAGAGTACGCCTGGCTATATGACGGTGTATCTTGCACTTGTTATGGGCATTTTGCTTTCGCTGATTCTGGCCGTCCTGACGGCGGTCAGAATCTCCACGATTCGAATGTACATAGAGTGCTGTGCGGATATGGCGTTGGATTCTGCGCTGGCGGAATATCATCGGGAAATGTTGGATCAGTATGACCTGTTTTTTATCGATACGGCGTATCAGACCGGCGATCCATCCTATCATCGGACGGAAGAACATATTTTCCGTTATATGGAGCGGAATCTGCGTCCACAGGAGGAATTTCCAACAGCAGGGGCAAAAGACCTGCTGGGGCTTTCGACAGAAGATGTGGAGCTTTTGCAGGCGGGCGTTGCAACTGACGATGGCGGGACGGTGCTGCAGTATCATATCGTCCAGTATATGAAGGATATTTCCGGGCTTTCTTTGGCGGAAACGTTGCTGGAGCAGGGAAACCAGCTGGAAGATTTGCAGGGACGCGATCTGGAAGCAGAGTGGGATGCTGCCGAGGAATCGCTGAAAGAAGAGATTTTTCGCCGGAAAAAGCTTCAGGATAAAGACTGGGATGGAGAAATTCCGGAAACACCGTCGGATGCGGTGCGGGCGACGCGCAGCGAGGGAATTCTGGGAGCAGCGGCGCAGGGAATGCGGCTTTCCAGTGCGTGTCTTTCCGGGGCGGGCAGACCGTCTGTGCGGCATTTAAACAGTGGAACCGGTTTGTCGGATGGAAAGGAAGCTGTGAACAGCCTGGTCGATCAGGGGCTTTTGTATGCTTATATCCTGAAAAAATGCGGCAGCTTCGGGCAGGAGAAAGAAAACAGCGCGCTCGCTTACGAGGTGGAATATATTTTGCAGCAGCAGACGCAGGATCGGGAAAATCTGAAAAAGACGCTGCAGGAGATTTTGTTGCTTCGGGAAGCTGTGAACGCAGCCTTTCTATTTGGAAGCAGCTTAAAAGCGGAGGCGGAAACCGCAGCGGGCGTTATTGCCATACTGCTTGGCTTGCCTGAGATAAAAGATCTTGCGGCCACCGTGATTTTATTTGCCTGGGCATACGCGGAAAGTGTCAAGGATGTCCGAATTTTGCTGCGGGGGGATAAGATTCCGCTTGTCAAAAGCGAGGAAAGCTGGAATACGCCGTTTTCTCAGCTGCTGACCTACAGAAGCCATCTGGATTCCTATCGTTCATCTGCGGACGGGATGAGCTATCAGGATTATCTCGGCGCGCTGCTGGTATGTCATGGTGCAAAAAAGGCGATTGCAGGACTGATGGATGTGATGGAGAGCGATATCCGGCAGACGCCGGGAAACAGCAATTTTCGGCTGGATGGCCTGATCGACGGGATGCAGGCATGTATCCGGGTAGTCAGCGGCTATACCGGAAGCTATGAAATCACAAGGCGGTACGAGTATGAATAAGCGATTAAGAGGGGAGGGTCGGGCCGGATGCCTTTTTGGAGAAACCTATTATCGAATGCGCTGCTGTTTTCTCTCCAGGACAGCAGTATAAAATACGGACAACATGCTCTCAATTCCCGGAAGCCCAAAGACCGAATTGCCGGATGGATACGCAGGTGGATCTGTCCGGGGCGAAAAAAGGCATCTCGCCGGGCGCTTCCGGCTGGCATGACGGTGGAGGCAGCAGTTGTACTGCCGGTTTTCCTGTTTGCAGTTGCCAATCTTTTATCGCTGTTTCTGGTATTTTGGTCGTATTCCTCAAAAGAAGCGCAGCTGCATCAGACGGCCCGTCAGATTGCGCTGTATGCCTATGGGCAGGAGGATGGAGAACCGGATGTACGGCTGATGCGGCTGACGCCGGTCTCTGCGCCATTTGGGATTGCCGCTTTTCGGAGCAGCTATGTCGTAAACGGGTGCGTGATGCACAAATGGATTGGCTACAGCGGGGACGGGACGGGAGAAGACTGGGAACGGCAGGAAGAAGAGCTGGTTTATATTACAAAATCAGGAGAAGCCTATCACCGGGAACGGAGCTGTCTCTATTTGAATCCGTCCATCCGCCTTGCAGACCGGGAGGAAATAACAGCAGATTATACACCATGCAGCGTATGTGTCGGCGGGGGACCGTTGGGAAATCGGCTGATTTATGTGACGGACGGAGGAAGCAGATATCATAATACAGTAAGCTGCAGCGGGCTCAGACGGACGATTGAAAGCGTCACGTTGATGCAGGCGCTGGAGATGGGCAGACATGCCTGTCCACGGTGCGGATGACAGAGAGAAAAATATGGAAACAGGATTGGCGGTTTTATTTGGAGTGTGTTGTTCGGTAACGGACTGCAAAAGGCGGAAGATAACATTGTCGGTGCTTTTGGCTGGCGCGGCCGCAGGATGTATTCTGTCCGGGATTCGTATCTGGCAGGGAACGGAGAGTGTTTGGGAAATGCTTGCAGCAATTCTTCCGGCGGTATGTCTGGAAAGCGTTGTAATCCTGACTGCCGGAAAGGTCGGGAGCGGAGACGCGGGAATGCTGCTGGTATTCGGGTTGCTGCTGGGGTGGAAAGCATGCGTTTCAATTTTGTGCATGGGCTGTCTGCTGATTGGTGTTGTAGCTGGCTGCGGAATGGGGATCGGTGTGCTTCATCAGAACAGTAGGCTGCCGTTTGCCCCGTTTTTGTTTGCTGCGACGGTGATTACGCAGCTGTTGCAGACGTAAAGATGAGAAAATTATGGAAAAAAACCAATATCAGAAAAAAAAAGAAGCAGACGGTTATGTGGTCGTAGAAGCGGTGGTGCTTCTTCCGCTTGCCTCGATTTTCATTGTGCTTTTGATCGGACTTTGCAGTTATCTGTATCAGGGCTGTTTTCTGATGCAGGCGGCATATACAGTGGCTTTTCGGAGTGCGGCACAGGAACGCCCGGACGCCGGTTATGCGGATGGGCAGTTAAATCAGCTGTTGGAGGGGGAGATTCTGTCTTTTGGAAAAGAAGAAAGGCAGATCAAAGCCGGAATGCTTCGGGTTGAAGTGACTTTGGAACGGGAAACGCCGCTTGCACGGTTGGCGGCTGTTGGCGACAGAGGACGGCTGAAGGTAAAGCAGACTGCGTATGTCAGGAATGCGGCGGCTTATATCAGAGGAATCAGAAGAGGAAAGGAACTGGGGGATGAATAAGCAGACGGAGCGAAAAATTGGACAGGATCGGATTGCGGAAAAAGTGATCTTTAAACGGGAATTGAACCATAGCTATATGGTATTACCCTGCCAGGACAAGGATATGGCGGAGCGGTATGATTACCGGATTATGCAGCACAACCGAATTGGAGGGCTGCTTCCGTGCAGCCTGCGGTATCTGGATGGGGAAGAGCTTTTATACTATGACATTACTTCCCGCCAGCCGCTTGCACGGCTGTATGAAAGCCGGAGGATGAAGGCGTCAGACCTGGAACGGATTATCCGGGATACAGCAGCGGTACAGGCACAGCTGGGGGAGTACATGTTGGATGAGTCTGGGGTTCTTCTGGAGGAAGAGGTAATTTTTGCGGATGTGGAGACAGGAGAGCTTTATTTTGCTTTTTATCCAGGCGGACTACAGACTGGAAAACAGTATGTAGAGCTGGCGGATTTCTTTCTGGAGCATATCGATCATGGACAGGAGCAGGCAGTAAACCTTGCGTATGAATTCTATAAGCTTTCCAAGGCGGATTACTTTGTGCTGTCCTCTTTTCTGCCGTTTCTGGAGAAAGAGATGGCGGCTTTGAAGCAGACCGGGCGGGGAAAGGAGCACGGTTGGTGTGTGTCAGGGGAGTACACGGAAAGCGGTGGACGAAACGGCGGAGAGGGAGATTCGGGAGATTGGAGCTGCAGGAGTACCGTTGGGGCGCGCAAAACGCTGCCGGATGGCGAATGGCCTGTAGAGCTGCGAAAAAGTGAAAGTACGTCAGAGTCGGGAGCTGTAGGGCAGCGAGGTGCTTTGACAGGCATTTCTTATCAAGACGCTGAATACGCCTCAGATATCATGACAGAGGGGGATGAACAGAAAACAGCGCACAAGCCCTGGTGGAAGCGGTTGTTTTCAGGATTTCGGAAGAGCAAGTCTGTCGGGGAGGAATGCGAGGAAGTGTCGGTCAGCAGGATGGATCAGATGGTATGGGACAGCTATGAGCAGCAGCTGTATGAAAATGGCAGTCAGGAGACGGTCTATTTTGCCGATCTGGACAGCATGACAGAGCAGTACGATGGGCTGTACTGCCTGAATGCGCAGGGGAAAGAGCAGCGTATTGTGCTAAAGGGACTTCCGCTTACGATCGGAAAGCTGAAAGGAAGAGTTTCCGTCGTGCTGTCAGACCGATCGGTCAGCAGAATCCATGCACGGCTGGAGGGATACGGAGGAAGAATCAGTGTGCGCGACCTGAATTCCAGAAATGGAACGAGTGTCAATGGACATAAGCTTTCTCCGAACGAAAGCGTGCAGTTACAGGAGGGGGATATGGTATGCTTTGGAAGAGAGCGCTTTCGGTATGAAAGAGTGCAGGAACAGCGTTGACACCAGGACAGGTAAGTGATACCCTCATTTCAGGAGGAAAACGGCTATGGCGTACCGGGAAACGATGGAAAACAACGGGATGGAAGCTGGCAGAGCAAAGAACCAAATCCCTTATTGTACAGTGGTGCTGGTAGCGTTGAATGTCATTCTTTTTCTGATCGGACTGATCCTGCCCAAAGCAGGAGAATGGATGGAATCGGAGGGCTGCTTCAGCGTGGTGTATCTTCTCTATGAGCACAGTGGGTTTTATCGACTGATTACGGCTGCATTTCTGCATGCCGACGTCGAGCATCTGCTCAACAACATGCTGCTGCTCTACTGCTGCGGCGATGTGGTGGAAAGATGCCTTGGAAAGGTGCGCTTTCTGATCCTGTATTTTGGCTCTGCGATTTTCGGAAATCTGCTTTCTGCGGCATATGAGCTTTCAACTGGAAGCTTTTATGAATCGATCGGAGCCAGCGGAGCGGTTTTCGGGCTGACGGGTGCGTTGCTTTTTCTGGTAATTGTCAAAAAAGGAGCGGCTGCGGGAATTTCCCTGAAAAGAGCGGTATTCGCCGTTGTCCTGTCTCTGTATGCAGGGTTTGGCAGTGCGTATGTGAACAATGCGGCGCATGTAGGCGGACTGTTGAGCGGTTTTCTTCTTGGATTCTTATTAAGCATTATACCGCCGGTATTTAGAAAGAAGGGATTTTCACATGAAAAAAGATGATTGTATTTTCTGTAAAATTGCAAACGGAGAGATTCCGTCCAATACGTTGTATGAAGACGACAGCTTTCGCGTGATCCTGGATCTTGGACCTGCGACAAAGGGACATGCCCTCGTGATGCCGAAGGAGCATTTTGGAAATCTTTATGAGCTGCCGGATGACTGGTGTCAGAAAGCATTTTCCCTGGCGAAAAAGATGGCAGGTCAGATGACGGAGAAGCTGCACTGCGATGGCTTTAACCTCGTTCAGAATAATGGTGCGACAGCAGGACAGACTGTTCCTCATTTCCATATCCACCTGATTCCCAGATATGAAAATGACGGACAGACGATCAACTGGAAGCAGACCAGCCCGACCGCAGAAGAGCTGGCAGCTGTAAAAGAAGAAATTCTTGGATAAGACAGACGCACGTTCATCCTCTCAAATATCAGGAAAAAGCGCTGTGCATTTGATGTATCCGGAGTCTGAAAACTGCCGTTCCTAAAAGGAAAGGCTGTTTTCTGCCGAATCGTTCATTTGCACAGCGCTTTTTATTCATGTTCAGCCCGTTATCTCGTTTATAATTTCCAGAATAGAAGGAATTGCATTGGTCTGGCGGCTTTTTCCCATCGCGTCAATATAGGTCTGTCTGGAGCAGTACAGTGCATGCACTTTTTCTATCAGAAGACCGGGTGACAGGTAGTCTTCATCGATCACCATGGAGAAGCCCTGTGCCTCAAAGGAGCGTGCGTTTAAAATCTGGTCGCCGCGGCTTGCACCTGCAGAAAGCGGAATCAGCAGATTGGGCTTTTTGAGGGCGAGCAGCTCACAGATTGCATTTGCACCTGCGCGGGAAACGACGATGTCCGCCATGGCGAAGATGTCCTTTAAATCGTCTTTTACATATTCGAACTGCTTGTAGCCGGGTGTTTTTAATAACAGGTTGTCAATTTTATCCTTGCCGCAGATGTGCACGATCTGGAAATCATCCAGAAGCTTTGGAAGCGCTTCGCGGACGGACTGATTGATGACCGCAGAGCCAAGGGAGCCGCCGATGATCATCAGAACCGGCTTGTCGGAATGAAAACCGCAGAGCTTCCTTGCTGCCTCTTTATTTCCGTGCAGCAGTTCTTCGCGGATCGGGGAGCCGGTCAGGATACTCTTTTCAGCCGGAAGCGATTTTAAGGTTTCCGGGAAGTTGCAGCAGACCTTTCGGGCAACCGGGATACAGAGCTTGTTGGCAAGTCCGGGTGTCATATCGGATTCATGGATAACGCATGGAATTTTCAGGGAAGCGGCAGCGCGCACAACCGGGACAGATACGAATCCGCCTTTGGAAAAAACAACGTCCGGCTGCAGCTCTTTTAAAATTTTACGGGCTTCGGAAAATCCCTTGAGTACGCGGAACGGATCTGAGAAGTTTTTCAGGTCAAAATACCGCCGGAATTTGCCGGTAGCGATGCCGTAATAAGGAATGTGGTAATCTGCCATCAGGCGTTTTTCCATTCCGTCATAGGAACCGATATAAAATACCTCGTAGCCGGCTTTTTCGAGTTCGGGAAGAAGGGCAATATTCGGGGTAATATGACCGGCTGTTCCGCCACCGGTAAGTACGATTTTTTTACTCATGATGGGATCTCCTCAAAATTACTTTCTGTCGTAAAAATTACTGCGCCTGCACGATTTCTTCCAGCGCGCGGGCGAGCTGATCAGGACATGACGTGGGCTTGAAGCCGCATTTAATGCCCTTTAAACGTGCGATTGCGTCCTCGGCTTTCATGCCGACTACCAGGCTGGAAATGCCTTTTAAGTTGCCGTTGCAGCCGCCGGTAAAAGCGACAGATTTGATTGTATGCTGATCCGGTTCCATCTCGATATCGATCATGGTAGAGCAGGTACCTTTTGTCTTGTAGGTCATAGAATCCTCCTTGTTTTGCCGTCGAAAATTCGATTTTCTTGTTCCGATAGGGATTATAGCAGTTTTCCTGTGAAAAAGAAAGGCGGAAATTGGAAATCGATTGTGCGCCTGCGAGGATTGCAGCCGGGAATCCAGGGGCCTTATACTAAAGAAAAAGCGGAACCTGCGCGGCATCAGGACGCAGGAAAGCAGGATGGAGGAAAGCATGACAAGATATCTTTTGATGGGAACAGCAGCGGCGCTTTTGTTTTTTAGTATTTTATGCAGATTTTTTCCGGGTATGCGGCTGAAACGGCTGCTTGGGGAAACGGCGAATCTTTCTGTTTCACCGAATACAATTTTACGGCAATGCGTGTTGAAATACAGCAGCCTGTGCGAATTAAACGGCGGCAGGATGAATACATCGGTTTATGTGGAAAAATTTCTGCGACAGTTGAAATTCGGACGGTTCAGCCTGCGGTTCTGGGACAGACTTGGCGGGCAGCTTTTGCTTCTGTCTGTTTTTGCAGACGGAATCGGAGCCTGCATGGGGCTGATGGGCGGACAGACGCTTGGGAATGTGATCTGGTTTTATCTGCAGGCGTTTTTGAGTCTGTATCTGTATTTTGCGGTGATTGGGATGATCGATACGGCGTCGACGGCAGAGGAACTGAAAATCACGCTGGCGGATTTTCTGGAAAATCGTATGTCGGAGCGGCTGGCGCAGGTAAAGCGGGATAACGACTATCTGGATGAGCAGGAGCGGGAGGTGCGTAGAGGGGTCGAGAGCGTGGGGCAAACCGCTGCTGTCCGCAGAATGCAGGAGCCCAGGGCAGCTGAGTCCGAGTTGACAGAGCTTTTGCAGGAGTTTCTGGCTTGAAGTGCTGTGCGTTTTTTGCTACTCTTATAGGAAAACAGCAGACGGCGCGAATACGCCGGATGAAAAAGAACCCAGGCGGTCGAAGGAACGAGCCGCAGAAATGAGAGGAACACATGAAGATTGTAGTATTAGACAGAAGCAGTGTCGGTGAGGATGTCTGCGTCGAAGCGATAAAGCAGTTTGGCGAGGTGGATTTTTACAATAGCACACCGGATGAGCTGGTGGCGGAACGGATCGCGGACGCAAATATCGTTGTGGCAAACAAAAGTCCGATGAATGAATCCACAATGAAGGATGCAAAGCAGGTGAAGATGATCTGTCAGCTTTCCACCGGCTATGATAACGTAGATATTGAATATTGTAAAAACAGAGGCATCCATGTGGCAAACGCGCGGAATTATTCGACGGCTGCAGTTGCGCAGCATACAGTTGCGCTGGCGCTCTCTGTGCTGGAAAACCTGCCGTATTATGACAATTACGTAAAATCCGGCGCGTATGCATCACAGCCCCGATTTGCTCATTTTAAACCCTGGTATGAGCTGGAGGGAAAGACCTGGGGCATCGCCGGAATGGGAAATATCGGGAGACGGGTTGCGAAGGCGGCAGAAGCACTGGGCTGCAAGGTTATTTTTTTTGCAACCTCAGGACACAGCGACTGCAGGGACTATGAAAGGGTGGATTGGGATACCTTGCTGGCACAGTCAGATATTTTGTCGCTGCACTGCCCGCTGAGTGACAAAACGTTTCACCTGATGAATGCGGACGCTTTTTCCAAAATGAAAAAGAGCGCAGTGTTGATCAATGTGGCGCGGGGTGCGGTTGTGGATACGGATGCGCTGTATGAGGCGTTGGTGAACGGAGAGATCAGAGGAGCGGGCACGGATGTGTTTGAAAAGGAGCCGATCCTTGCAGATAACCCCCTGGCGACGCTGAAAGAAACCGGAAAGCTGCAGCTGACGCCGCATATGGCATGGGCGAGCATCGAAGCGCGGGAACGCTGCGTGGAGGAAACCTGTAAAAATATCGCAGCATTTATCAGCGGAGAGGGACGCAACCTGGTTGTGTAAATTTTTTACAACACTTTGCCCCTGCCATTCGTTTTCCTAATGAAAGCAGAATTACAAAGCTGCTCCTGTACAGGATGCCGGAAGACGTTCCGGTCAAGGAAAGGATCAAACTGGATAAATGATAGCGGGATTATACAGGCGCTATGCGCCGGAACTGGTGCGTTATATACGAAAATTTACCGAAGATCAGGCTGCGGCGGAGGATATTGTGCAGGAAACCTTTGTCAGAGGGATGGAACACGGCAGTCAGCTGGAGGTGCTGGAAGAATCACAGCGCCGGGCCTGGCTGTATCGGACGGCAAAAAATATCTGCATTGATCGTGCCAGAAGAGTACAGGCAGAGCCGCCCTGGGAGGGAGAAACCTTTCAGAATGACGACCTGACAAAGCCGATGGTAATGCAGCTGTGCGGAATTTTGGAGCCGCAGGACAGAGCGATGTTCTGGCTTCGGTATTTTGAAGATTATACAGCAGCAGAGCTTGGAGAAATGTTTGGAATCCCGGCGGCGACTGTTCGCAGCAGAATGTTAAATGCGCGCAGAAGGTTGCAGAAATATTATCCGGAAATCAAGCGATGAAAAGGGGAAACGAAAATGGAAGAAAAAAAAGTACTGACAATCGATACGATGATCTGCGATCTGAGAACGGTTTCGGAGGAAACGCTGCAGTCCTATGAAAAAATCTATATTTCCGCAATGACAGTGTTCATTACGGAAAGGACACAGGAGCTTTTCCATCGCTATCCGGTTGATCTGGATGCAATGGCAGTTGAAAAATTAGATGAAAATGTCCGACTGGTAGAACAGAATGGTGTCTATAAGATCACAGACCAGGAGCCGGCGGGGGACCCCACCTATCTGACGGTAAGCGGGCAGCTGCAGATCGCAAAGGGTGCAGAAAAAGCGCTGGAAAGCTACGTGAAAATTGTTGTAAACGGTAAAGCAATCTATCCAAAGAGCATCGAAAAAGCACTCGTTGGGAAGCTGACCTGCAACGGAGCGATGACGGTTTATCCGGATGATGCGATTTTTGTCGAAAAAGAGTTGATTGCAGACAAGGTGTTTGCAGCCCGGGCACAGGAAAATACAGCTTATTATACGGACAGAAAGGCATACCTGCTGGATGCAGATGCTGTAGAAAAGCTTGCAGAAAAGCATATTCGGATTCTGACAGGCAAGGCGATCGTAGCAGAGTCTCTGTTAGACACTGCTGCGCTGCTTCTGGATGAGGATGCAGAAATAATTCTGGTTCCGGAGGGCTGCAGCTGTGTAAAGGGCGATGTATGCCTGGATCAGAAGCTGGTGCGCCGTTATGGGAAGAAGCTGCTGATCACAGGTAATGTAACGGATGCACAGACGGGTGTTGCTGCTGCGTTGGAATATCTGCAGGTGATCGGACAGGCTATGATTCCGGAGTCGGAGCTGGAAGCCTTTGAGTCAGTCTGCGAAAGCTGCAGCGAGGTGACAACCTATAAAGGAAAGCTGCTTCGGGATATCGGCGAGCTTGCAGTTGATCAGAAGCTTCTGGAAGCTGCAAAGGAATTGACTGTTGTAGACTGCGGCTGTGTCAGAGTGGTAGAGGGCGTGACGGCAGAGCAGATAAAGGACAGACTGTTTTTAAAGGACTGTGGTGCAGTAGAATGCGCAGAGGAGCTTCAGGGAATCCTGCGGCTGCAGTCGGATGGGGTCGGAGCTTTTTCCGGAAAAGAAATTGCACAGGGAGCAGAAAACAGCACCGGAGAAGCTGACGGAAAAGTGACGAAAATTTCTGCTATGAAATATGTGATGTAAGGTAACTGTTCCTTAGGCGCGCATTTTCTGTGCCGGAACGGGCTCTACGATGTCCTGCATCCGGCACGGACGGAATAAGTCCGTAATTGTAACATCAATTGAAATCCTGGATACAGCCGCTTTCCGGCGCTGGCAGATGTGTCAGCAGGGAAGCGGCTGTGATTCCTTTCTGTATGGTGAAACGATATTGAGGTCAATTAGGATTTTATTACTGTTTCACTTTTTCAATGGAAATAATTTCACCGGTAAAGCTTTCGATTTCGGATAAAATACCGGTATAGGTGACGGTCACGCGGTCGCCGGATTTGATCTGGTCGAGCCCGTCCGGTCGCTTATCGGAATCATAGGAAAATGCGTGGGGTGTCCCGTCATCGGAAACGACGACGAACATAAAGTCCTTCATTTCCTGAATTTTACCGGTTACGGTGGATGTTTTGCCGGACATCAGACCGTCCTGTGTTTCGGCGGCAGTTCCGTTGGCTGCGCTGTTTCCATTGGAGTTGGAGCCGGACGCCGTTTCGGAAGGAGCGTTTCCGATAAGATCGGTGGCGCTGCTCTCCGGCGTGATGGAGTCGGTCTGTCCGGTCATGGAAGTTTCTTCGGAAAAATCAGATTCCGAAGCGATCTGAGTCTGGGGTGGAACGGTTTCAGCCGCAGTGTTTTTGCCGCATGCCGCAGCGAACAGCAAAATCGTGGTGAAAAGAATGGGACCTGCAAAAGAAAGTTTTTTCATAATTTCCCTCATTTCTGCGCACATTTTTTGCGCATATCGAGCTTGTGTCAAGTGCGCGCAGACACAAATCTCGTGATTGAAAAGTTTTATTTTTCAATCTGTATGCCTCCGTTTTTTTATTATGTGCAGAAAAAAATGAGCTATGCGGCAGGATTAAAAAAAGGGCTTTTGGGTGTTTGGCTTGAAAAAGCGGGAAGCTTTTGTTACGATGGGAGCAGAAAAAACGTCGGAGAGAGGGGACGACATGACAGCGCTGGAATTTATTCACAAACATCAGAACGATGAAGATAACGGGGAATGTCTGATTCTGCCGGATGGCAGTGTGGAAGAGCCGTTGCCTTCGCATATTGGCAGGCTGGTTGAACTGACCGGGATGGATGCCGGCGCTTTGCACGGCAGAATGGAAAAAAATATGGAGCCGCTGTTCTGGCTGGTAGAATACACCGGCTGCATGTCCGTGTGGCAGACGCGGGTAGTAGCGCCGACAGTGCCGACGGGGCAGCAGCAGGCTGCGCTTGAAGAGCTCCATGATGCTGCATTTCTGGCGCCGAAGTATCTGATGCAGACGCCGGGACAGGAATATGTGGAGAGCGTGCACCGGGCGAAAAAGGAGCTTGGAGATAGATAAAAACAGCCGCTGCTGCCGGAAAAACCGATGCAGAGCGGCTGAATCTATAGGGTGGGTCTGGAGCCTTACAGTGCTTCAAACATATCGGAAAGTCTTTTTGCGGATGCCGCGAGGTCACAGAGCCCTTTTTGGGTCGTTTCCGGTGTAAATGCTTCGAGGTAGCTGCTCGCCTCCAGTGTAAAGTAACCGGAGTAGTTGATGTCCTTGAGCGCCTTTACGACAGCGTCGAAGTCGATGGACATGGAAAACGGAATCTGATGGGAATCGTGCCAGCAGTCGTTATCATGGATATGCAGCGCCTGCAGACGGTTTCCGAGTGCGCGGATCATGTTGGCTGCACCTTCTCCGGAACCGCGCATTTCTGCATGTCCGATATCCAGGCAGGCAACGAAAAAGTCGTCGTTTACGATGTCGAGGTGCTCGTTAAAGCTTGCAGAGGTCGCACATGCCGCGAAAGAGGACTGATCCTTTTCCGTGTCCCAGCCCCACATATTTTCGGTTGCGATCTTAACGCCGCATTCTTTTGCAAACGGCAGCAGATCAAAGTACATTTCCGCGTTCTCCTGGGCGGACAGGTAGTTGTCCGGATGGATGATGCAGATTTTGCCGCCTGCCTCTGCGGTGCATTCCAGCGCGCGTTTTAAGTAAGGGATGATCGGTCCGCGGGACGGGAACGGTGCATGGGATTGATTGCAGGGGATGCCGTTGTCGAGACCGATCTGTTTTAATCTGCGCGCGAAGGCGAGATAATTATCGGAAGCGAGCGGATTGTCATTGGGTAAAAAGCATCCGGCGCTCCAATCATATTTGCACATGTCGAACATGGAAAAATCCCATGCGTCAAAGCCTGCTTTGGCGGTATATTCTACAGCCTTTTCTTCGCCGACCAGCGCTGCAGCCGAGGCGATTTCTGTCGATATTTTCATAAGTCCCTCCCGTTTGTAACGCACGCGAAAAAAGGATGGCGTGCGGTAATATGGAGCCGAGGCACGGCTCGTGTCTACGCACAGTATAGCATAGCAGAGGGGGGGAAAACAGAGGAAGTTTGCGAATTGAGAAAAAGTTTGAAAAAATGAGGTGTGGCTTTTGATGCCACACCTCAGAATTTTTGTAAACCTTGGTAAATACCGGATTTTTCATTAACCGAAGTATCTCTTTAACAGACCCTCAAATGCTTTTCCGTGTCTTGCCTCGTCACGGGCCATCTCATGAACGGTATCATGGATTGCGTCCAGGTTCAGAGCCTTTGCTCTCTTTGCCAGATCGGTCTTACCAGCGGTAGCGCCGTTCTCAGCTTCTACTCTCATTTCCAGATTCTTCTTGGTGGAGTCGGTAACAACTTCGCCTAACAGCTCTGCAAATTTTGCAGCGTGCTCAGCTTCTTCGAAAGCTGCCTTTTCCCAGTACAGACCGATTTCGGGATAGCCTTCTCTGTGTGCAACTCTTGCCATAGCCAGGTACATACCAACTTCAGAGCACTCGCCCTCGAAGTTTGCTCTCAGGTCAGCGATGATATCTTCCGGAGCGCCCTGTGCAACGCCTACAACGTGCTCAGCAGCCCAGTTCATTTCGCCGGACTGAGCGACGAATTTGGAAGCGGGAGCATGGCAGATAGGACATTCTTCCGGAGCCTTTTCACCTTCATAAACATAACCACATACAGAACATACGAATTTCATAATTTTAATCCCCTTTCTTATTCATGACAATGGGTTTCATTGTCTGATTTGCTGTGAAAAATTAACTGTGCTGTTTGTTTAAACAGCAGTGGCAGATCCCCTGAAAATACACTGCATGTCCGTCGATCCGGTTTCCATCCACGGATGTCCCGTGAAGAGAATCGAAGGAATCCGGAAATTCGGTGTGCAGGTCGAGAACGCTGCCGCATTCCGAGCAGATAAAGTGATAATGACGGCTGGTATCAGCATCGAAGTGATCCACACCGTCCCCAAGCCTGAGTCTTGCGATCTCACCGAGGTCAGCAAGCAGGGTCAGGTTCCGGTAGACAGTTCCAAGACTGATGTTTGGAAAGTCTGCGCGGAGAGAGTGATATACCACATCTGCGGTCGGATGATCTTTGCGTGTCATAAGGAAGCATTTGATCGCTTCCCGCTGACGGCTGTACTTCAAAGCCGGCATTGCTTCATCTCCTATCCAATAATGATAATTGTTATCGTTATCGTGGTTTTATTATAGGTCACAGATCCGGAAATGTCAACACCATTTTTTAGATTTATACATTTTTTAGAAATATATTCTTTCTATTTTATAAAAAGAAAAATAGGATGTGGTATACTGAAAACAGTAATGTAGCGCAGTCGGAAAATGCAGACTGTCTGCAGCAAAAGACAGGGAGTTGTCAGATCATGAAATTTAAGACAAAGCTTGCAATCACATTTTTGACGATCATCCTGCTTCCGGTTTTGTTGTCCCTATGTGCGTTTCTGGGCATTGGGACGATCATGATGCGGTCAGGAGGTCAGACGACCTATGACGAAGGTATGCGGGCCTACAGCATGATGTCGGAATCGATCGATGCGTTCAGTCAGGCGACGGATGAGCTGTTTGATACGATTCAGGAGCAGGCGCGGGAAAATACGCACCGGCTGGAGGACAAGGCGTATTTGGATAAATTAAATGAAGAAGCGGCGGATAAATCTTCCTATATTATCATCCGAAAAGGGAATCAGATTTACTATGCCGGAAATGCAGCTGCCGCGCAGCAGATTTTTTCCAGGCTGCCGGCGTATGGGCTGGAGAGCGAGGAAACGGATTCCGCATATTACTTTAATGATATGCGCAAGCTGGTAAAACAGATTGATTTTCAGTTTGCAGACGGGACAGAGGGCAGCGCATTTATTGTAACGCGGATCACGAGTATATTTTCCAAGACGTTCCTGCTGGATATGTTTCTGGCGATCATATTTATTCTGGTGCTTACGGCGATGGTGCTGACCCAGTGGATCCATAAGGATGTATTTGCTCCGATCAACCGGCTGAATCTGGCGATGCAGAAAATCGCGGAGGGAAACTTCGATTATATGCTGGAATCCGAGGACGACAACGAAATTGGCGAGCTGTACCGCAACTATGAGGACATGCGTCTTCGGTTAAAAGAGTCCACAGAGGAAAAGATTCAGAACGAAAAGCAGAACCGCGAGCTGATCAGCAATATCACGCATGATTTAAAAACTCCGATCACGGCGATCAAGGGCTATGTGGAAGGAATTATCGACGGTGTGGCGGACACACCGGAGCGTCGGGACAAATATCTGCGCACGATTTACACAAAAGCGAACGACATGGATCGGCTGATCAATGAGCTGACCTATTATTCCAGTATTGATAATAATCGTATTCCGTACAATTTCCACCGAATAAACGTTGCAGAATTTTTCGCAGACTGCGTAGAGGACGTCGGGCTGGACCTGGAATCGAAAAATATCCAGCTGAACTATTCCAATCTGGTGGAGCCCGACACTCGGATTATCGCAGATCCGGAGCAGCTCAAAAAAGTCATCAACAATATCATTGGCAACAGCATCAAATATATGGACAAAGAGAAAGGCGTGATCGATATTCGCCTGCTGGATGAGGTGGATTCCATCCGGGTAGAAATCGAGGACAACGGCAAGGGAATCGCGGCAAAAGACCTCGGCAATATATTTGAGCGGTTTTACCGGACGGACGCATCCCGCAACTCCATGAAAGGCGGAAGCGGAATCGGGCTGTCCATTGTGAAAAAGATCATCGAGGATCATGGCGGATACATCTGGGCGACCAGCAAAGAGGGCGAAGGAACATGTCTGCATTTTGTGATTAGAAAATACAGGGAGGCGGAAGCAGATGAGTAAAATTTTAATTATCGAAGATGAAGTGGCAATTGCAGATCTGGAAAAGGATTATCTGGAGCTGAGCGGATTTGATGTACAGATCGAATATGCGGGTGACAAAGGACTTACGCGCGCACTGAAAGAGGATTTTGACCTGATCGTGCTGGATCTGATGCTGCCCGGCATTGATGGGTTTGAGGTATGCCGCAGGATCCGGGAGGAGAAAAATGTCCCGATCCTGATGGTGAGTGCGAAAAAGGATGACATCGACAAAATCCGGGGCCTGGGTCTGGGCGCAGACGACTATATGACGAAACCGTTTTCTCCGAGCGAGCTGGTAGCGCGCGTCAAGGCGCATATGGCGCGGTATGAAAGGCTGACGAGCAGCCATCAGAAAACAAACGATATTATAGAAATCCGTGGCCTGAAAATCGACAAAACGGCAAGGCGTGTATGGATTAACGGCGAAGAGAAAGCATTTACGACAAAGGAATTCGACCTGCTGACCTTCCTTGCAGAGAACCCGAATCATGTTTTTACCAAAGAAGAGCTGTTTCGGGAAATCTGGGATATGGAATCGATCGGCGACATTGCGACCGTAACCGTCCATATCAAAAAAATCCGTGAAAAAATCGAAGTAGACACCGCCAATCCGCAGTATATCGAAACAATCTGGGGTGTTGGATATCGCTTCAAAGTCTGAAGCATATCCGGAAATGAGGGGAACGTGGCAGTAAAAATTATATACGAAGATAAAGATATTCTGGTTTGCGAAAAACCGGCGGGACTGGCGGTTCAAAGCGCCCGGATTTCCGAGCCGGATATGGTCAGTGAGCTGAAAAACTACCTGACGGGGAAGCAGCCGGCGGGCGCGCCCGGCAAATCTGCGGAAATCTCGGCGTTTGGCGGCACCCGACAGCCGGCATCGGCAACGGCGTCCGTCGGAGTGCGCAAGCCGCAGTCGGTCTATCTGGGTGTCGTGCACCGGCTCGACCAGCCGGTTTCCGGTCTTTTGGTTTTTGCCAAAAATAAAAAAGCCGCAGGTGCGTTAAGCACCCAGACTGCGCAGCATCAGATGAACAAAATCTATTACGCAGTCGTGTATACGAAAGAAGACCTGACCGGAAAACGCGGAACACTGACAGACTGGTTGGTAAAGGAAGCTTCTATTGCTCGCGTCTGCGATGCTTCGCAGAACGGTGCAAAAAAGGCGGTTTTATCCTGGAAATGTCTGGCATGTCAGGAAAACCGGGCACTTTTGGAAGTGGAGCTGGAAACGGGAAGATTCCATCAGATCCGGGTGCAGATGGCGCATGCGGGAATGCCGCTTCTTGGCGATCAGCGCTACGGCAGCGAAGAGAGTCGGGAGGTATCCATGCAGCTCGGGATTCGGACAATCCGTCTGCAGGCAGTAAAACTTGCGTTTTGTCATCCGACAAGCGGGAAAAGAGTATGTTATGAGCTTACGGACAAACTTACGCTTTGAAAGCAAATCTGCGGTTTCGTGGCTGACCGCCCTGTGGATTTTTCTGATGACAGCGGTTTTTCCTTATTATATGAAGAATCACTATTCCCAGATGGGTGTGCGGAAGTTTTCGTTTTTCCTGACAGTCAGTCTGGTGTGCCTGATTCCTGCAGGCGTGCTGGCGGCTGGAAGCTGGGGAAAAGCCTGCGCAGCGAAGCTGTTTCGGCGGATGCACAAGCAAGAGTCAGACGCAAAGACGCAGACAGGTGTGCAGGCACAGGCGCACCCAGCCGCTCGTTCTCTCAGCAATTTAGATATTGCCATGCTGTGTTACCTTGCAGCGATTTTCGTTTCGTGGCTATTTAGTGTTGACCGTGCGGCGGCATGGACTGGCACAGATGGCTGGTCGATGGGGCTGCGGACGCAGGTACTTCTTGTGCTGATGTATTTTCTGGTATCGAGGTATCTGATCTGGTGGAAAGGGCTGCTGGCAGTACATATGCTGGCGTCCGGCGGCGTGTTTTTGCTGGGGATCCTGCACCGGTTTTCGATCGATCCCCTCGGAATGTATCAGGGCCTGGATGAGTCGTGGCAGCTGTTGTTTCTTTCGACCATCGGGCAGGCGTCCTGGTATTCCGGATATGTTTGCGTGGCGCTGACAGCTGGAGCTGCGGTATTTTTTATTGCAAAAGACAATAGAATCCGCATGGCAGCAGGGCTGTACTGCATGCTGGGCTTTGGAACGGTTGTGACTCAGAACAGCGACAGTGCGTTTGCTGCGATGGTGTTTTTGCTTCTGGGATTGTTTCTTGCAGGCTGCGACAGCTTCGATCGGATGGAACGGTTTCTGGAAACGCTGCTGTTGATGTTTGGAAGCTTTAAATTGATCGGAATTTTGCAGGAGTTATTCCCTGAGAAAGCAAAACAGCTCGGCAGCCTTTCGGAATTTTTCTCAAAGAGCACGGCGACATGGGTATTTTTCCTGATCGTGTGCATGGGATACATTGTTCTGCTGTTGTACCGGCAAAAGCATGAAGCTGCAGAAATTATCCGCTGTGGGCGGACTTTGCGAAAGATTGCAGTGATCGGCGTGGTCGGTCTGATGCTTCTTTTTGTTGTGACGATTTGGGCGAATACAACCGGTCTGCTGCAGAAATGGTTCGGGGTTTCCAGTACGGGCCAGTATCTTTTATTTGATGAATATTGGGGAAATTCCCGCGGCTTTTCATGGAGCATTACGGCGGAAACGTTTGCAAAGCTGCCGTTATGGAGAAAGCTTACGGGCGTTGGACCGGACTGTTATTCGGTTTACTGCTATGCAGACACAGATCTTGCGGGCAGACTGCATCATTATTTCGGGCAGAATCAGACGTTGACGAATGCGCATAATGAATTTTTAAACCAGCTGTTCTGTACCGGCGGGATCGGATTTGCAGCGTTTGTCGGATTTCTGGCCGCTGCGGTGTGTCGCTTCTGGAAAAACAGGGAAAAAGAACCAATGGCGTTGATGGGGCTGCTGGCGGTACTCGTTTACGGTGCGCACAACTTTTTCTGTTATCAGCAGGTTTGCTGCATTCCGTTTCTGTTTCTGCTGATCGCTATGTCAGAAAATCTGGTGCGGGAAGCGGCAGAAAAATAGTAGAAAGGAATACCCAATATCACGAATCGCTTTTTGAATCCTGATCCTGATATCATAATAATGTCGAAATTACTCATACTAAGTCTCAATGGAGATGGGAAAACATCTGCGGAACGGAGAATGGTATGGGTAATTTTTTTGAAAAAAACAGCTGTTTGGAGAAGAAGGATAACGCTGCGGATGCAGAGGAAAATAGAGAGAATGCCCGGTCTTGCAGGCAAAAAGTGCTCTATGCTGCAGGGCTTGCAGGCGGATTATATGCAGTGCTTCGATATTTGCTGCCGCTTGTTGCGCCGTTTGTGTTTGCTTTTTTCATTGTCCGAATTTTATATCCGCAGCTTTGCCGGGCAGAGAAAAGGCTGCGGATTCGCAAAGACATCCTGATGGCAGGATTTTTGCTGCTTTTGACTGGAATCCTTGCGGCTGGATTCTTTTTTCTGCTGTCAAAGGGAACTGCATGGGCGGTAAAAATCGGAAGTGAGTCAGGCGCGATCAAAGATCAGGTGAATATAGCGTTTGAAAATGGCTGTTGCAGGGCGGAAGAGCTTCTTGGGAGGGAACAGGGAGAAATTCGAGCGTTTTTTCAGGATAAGGGGGACGAAATGGCGAAAACTGTCGGTCGGGAGATTTTGCCAAAGGCTGCGGACTGGACGGCGAAATCCTGCAGCTTTGCGCTGCGGACAGGAGCGTTCTGGGGGATCGGGATGATCGCGGCATTCTGGCTGTGCAAGGATTATGCGCGTTTTTCGGAATGGATGAAAAAGAGCGAGATCTGGGAAAATATTGACAGAATCTTACGGATGACAGGCGGTTACTGCAGGGCGCAGCTGAAAATTCTGGTGATCATATCAGGAATTACAGTTGTGGGGCTTTGGATTGGAAAAGTCAGAAATGGTCTGTGGATTGGATTATTGGCAGGGATTTTGGACGCATTGCCGATGATCGGAACCGGCATTGTACTGATTCCGACTGCAATTTGGCAGCTTTTGAATGAAAATCCTCAGGGTGCGGCATTTGCTTCGGTTACCTACGTCGCGTGTATTGCAGCACGGGAGCTTCTGGAACCGCGCCTGTTGGGTGCGCAGATCGGTCTGCCGCCGGTGCTGATGCTTTTGTCAGTCTATGCAGGTGTGAAAGTGTTTGGAGCCGGCGGCATTTTTCTGGGACCGTTGTATACAGTGCTGTATACAGAAGGACTGCGGCAGATTTTCTGCAGAAGCTGAGGTTATTCAATTCCCATCAGGTGCTGCAGCTGAGAGAAACGCCTCTGTGCACAGGGGCAGACCGCGCCGTTATCCAGAACAATCTGGCAGGGGCGGCGATACAGCGTGCGGATATGCGCAGTGTTTACCAGGCAGGATTTGTGACAGAGAAAAAAGCTCTGGTCGAGTTTGGAGAGCGTTTCATTCAAGGAGCCGTTGCACTGGTAGATCGCAGTCGTCGTATGGACGGTGATGCGGTGCGCACCGGTCGCTTCGATATAAAGAATTTCATGGATTGGTATGAATAAATCCTGATCGGGCATCCTGAAATGCAGCCGACCGTTCGGAGAAGCCGGAATTTTACTTTTCTCGAGAACGCTCTGCAAACAGTGAAGAATCTGCAGGGTGTAGTTCGGATCGTCTTTGATTAAAAAACCCAGCGGTTCTACCTGATAGCGGAACGTTGTCATTGCCATTTCGGAATGCGTCGTAGTAAAAATAATGAATGCGCGCGGATCCTTCTGGCGGATTGCTGAGGCAAGTTCTATTCCATCCATGTCAGAGTGCAGATGGATGTCGAGAAAATAAACGGCATTTTCGGGCTGATCCGGAAGCAGATTCAGCAGCTCATGCGGCGTGTGGACGGCCTGTCGAATCTCCATGTCGTAAGCTTGAATGAAAATGTACTTTTCGATCATGGATTTGAGAAGATCAAGCTGAAGCGTGTTATCCTCACATAAATAAATCGGTATCATGTCATCCCCCATTCTGCCGCAGAAGCGGCATGAAATCTTTATGATTTAATGAGCGCAAGAGAGCGGGAACAGGCGAAGCCTGCTCATCGCGAACGGCGAAATTATTGAGTGAGCTATGCTCACGATATATTATGATAATTCTTTTTGAAGTTGGAAACAACAAGAATCTGTTTAAAAAGACCGTTTTCGCAGATCGTGTTGGAGGTCAGCTCCGGCGCATTGGCGATCAGCATATTTGCGGTGGGAAGTCCAAGACCGCTGTGCGCTTCTTTGGAAGAAATACTTGGCTTGAAAAGCTCTTCCAGAGGGAAAAGAAGCGGCTTCGTCGAGTTTTCAATATGAAAAATAACAGAATGCACCTTGCACACGATTGCAATATGAAACCGTTTCTGTTCGGTTTCGGAAGCAGCTTCGATCGCGTTATCCAGAAAAATACCCAGCACTCTGGAAAGAGTGAGCAAATCAGTGGAAAGTTCTGTGATTTCCTGCGTCAGCTCGAAGGAAACATCCAGCTGACGGTTCATCGCCTGTACCATTTTTGTATACAAAAGACCCTTGATCTCCGTCACCTTGATCAGCGACAGACGCGCAAGGGTGTCGTCCTGATTGACCAGAATGCTGCTGCTCGTGACGATACTGGAATCAAAATAATTCCGAAGCTTGTCCATATCGTTTTCCTGGATGTAGCCTGTGATGGTGGAAAGAATATTCAGGTAATCGTGCTTGAACCGTCGGATGTCCTGATAATGATTTTCGAGCTGTGCCATGTAGTGTGTCAGATTTTCCTGCTCACGAGCCTGAAGCTCCAGCTTTTTGTTGGCCTGCAGTGTGTTGTAAAGCATAAGAAAAATCAGGACGTTTGCTGTTGCGAAGCAGAAAATCAGGATTCCGTTGAAGAACAGAATATCGCTCGGATAATGAAGCAGACTGCCGAAAATGATGTTGATCAGGAAAATGCAGGAACAGATTGTGACCTCCAGAAACAAAAGCAGTTGAATCCGCGGAGGGATTACATTCTGATTCGTGACCAGCTTCCGGTGCAGACGGTTGCCGATAAACAGACACGGCAGGATGCAAAGGAGGGCGTGGAGGATGGAGAATACCATGTTTAACAAAAATGATGTGCGAAGTTCTGCAAAAGAATAATCAAGTAAACTGAGAGGAATGGTAATGACATAATCCGTCAAGACGCTCCAGAACCAGAGAAGTTGGAAAAGCAGGAGATTGATTATTCTCGAATCTTTTGATATCAAAAATAAAATGAGAGAAGAGCCAATCAATAGAAGCGGTGTGCCAAGTTGTCCTGAAAACGGGGCAATAATGAGACAACAAACAGCGATATAAAGATAGAATATTATGCCGGTACGTTTATAAAAAGAATCGACAAGTACCAGTCTGCACATGCAGAGGAAAATTAAAGTTGTGGTAAGTTGGCTGATATAAGAATAATCTTTCATAGAAAAAACCTCTTTTTGTTGTATCTTAACATGCTTAAAGAAAAAGGTGAAGAATGTAATATGAGAAAGAATTGCGCGAAATACAAACAGATAGAATACGTTCAGGATGAAAAATGCAGCGTTGAGGAAATTTTGATTCAAAATTCTCAATTTGATGTAGACTTATCTGCAAGGAGAGAAAAAAATGATTCAAACAATAGCCTGTTATATTTCAAAATGGAACAAAGAAAAGCTGGGGCTTTCAGAAAATGAGAGAAAAGTCATCGAGTTTGGAATGGAAGTTTTTCTGGATGGATGTGTAAAAATTATTGTGTTGTTGAGTATTGCATTTGCTTTCAATAGGGTGAAAGAGTTTGCGGTGTGTCTAGTATGCTTTTGCGGATTGCGGTATTGGGCAGGAGGCATTCATTGTAAAACTACTTTCAGATGTTTACTGGCAATGATTCTGCTGTGCCTGTTAAGTGTTTATACAGGAGAATATATTTCTGGAATAATTAGTCCTCCATCAGTCATAAACTATTTATGGGGGACATGCATTCTGATTGGGGGCGTAAAAGCACCGGGGCAAACTACAAAAGCATTTACAGAGGAACAGATCTGGAGGAAAAAAGCAGCGACCGTATTGTTCCTTATTTTTCTATGGGGAATAAGTGTTGTGCTAAAAGGTTCTTATTTAAAGAATATTATGTTAATTTCAGTCATATTTGAAATGCTCAGTATTCTTCCTTGCAAAAGGAATAAAATATAATACTGAAAAAGGAGAATCTACTATGAAAAAAGAGAACAAAGTAGCAAAGATGGTAAAAAAGATTGCAGTTGCTTCCGCAAGAAATGCGGTAAACAAGAAGTATGTTATCATGCTGTATGAGCATGAGGCAACAGATGCAGTAAAGAAGGCACTTACGGAAATGCAGATGTAACACATAAAATGAGATGCGGAAAGTAGAAATTGTCGAACGTTTGTTTTGAATGCGCAAAGAAAATGCACTGCAATAAGCGTTTAAGACGAATTTCACTGCGTTCAGGAAATTTTGATCTGTGAATGGACAGGCTATGTTACACTGTGAGACAGATAAGGCAGGAGGGTGGTTACATAAAAAGCTCTGGAAGCCTTATTCATTGCCGAAAACGGCATAAAAAACAAGCAGAGCATGTGGGGAATTTGTGTGGTGATAATTAGATCGTGGGATAAATACATTGCTTTGCCTGTTTTTTAGAAGGAAACGAAGGGCGTGCAAAAATCAGAAAATGGTTTTTGCGCGTCTTTTCGTTTTCCGGTTGACAAATCCGGAGAATTTTTTTATCATCAATATCAGATAGAAAAGAAGCGCAGAAAAGGAATAGTAGAGATGGGAGCGCACTTCAGAGAGGCTGCAATGGTGGAAGCAGCTGTGCAGAACATTTTGAACCGACCCTTGGAGCTTTGCCCCAATAAGGCAGCGTAGGTCCGGCGTTAACGGATGCAGAGCGAACATGCAGAGTGCATGTTAATTGGGGTGGTACCGCCGGATATCCGGTCCCTTTGGGGATCAGGTATCTTTTTTTTATTCATGGCAATAAAGTGTCCGCAGAGTGTGCATTCTATTGTTTTTGAAAGAAAAATGTAAAACCGCCAGTTTAGATTTACAGGGAAAAGGAGAAATAACATGGCAGACAAAAAGATGGTAGAACAGATTACGTCCATGGAAGAAGATTTTGCACAGTGGTATACCGATGTGGTTCTGAAGGCAGAGCTGATCGGCTATACCAGCGTAAAGGGCTGTATGGCGATCAAACCAGCCGGATATGCGATTTGGGAGCTGATCCAGAAGCAGCTCGACGAGAGATTTAAAGCGGCAGGGGTACAGAATGTATATATGCCCATGTTCATTCCGGAGAGCCTTCTGGAAAAAGAAAAGGATCATGTAGAAGGATTCGCGCCCGAGGTTGCATGGGTAACCTATGGTGGTTTGCAGAAGCTTCAGGAGCGTCTGTGCGTTCGCCCGACTTCTGAGACACTGTTCTGTGATTTTTATAAAAATGATATCCAGTCCTACAGAGACCTTCCGAAGGTATATAATCAGTGGTGTAACGTTGTTCGTTGGGAAAAAGAAACCCGTCCGTTTTTGCGTTCCAGAGAGTTTTTGTGGCAGGAAGGCCATACGGCACATGCAACTGCTGAAGAAGCAGAAGAGCGTACGATCCAGATGCTGAATGAATATGCGGATTTTGCTGAGCAGGTACTTGCGATTCCGGTGATCAAGGGACGCAAAACGGAAAAAGAAAAATTTGCGGGTGCAGAAGCAACCTATACAATTGAAGCGCTGATGCATGATGGCAAGGCACTGCAGTCCGGTACGAGCCACAACTTCGGCGACGGCTTTGCAAAAGCCTTCGGTATTCAGTTTACAGATAAGGATAATAAGCTGAAATATGTGCATCAGACCTCATGGGGTGTGACGACCCGTCTGATCGGTGCGCTGATCATGGTACATGGTGATAACTCCGGTCTGGTTCTGCCTCCTAAGGTTGCTCCGACACAGGTTGTGATCATTCCGATCCAGCAGAGAAAAGAGGGCGTACTGGATAAGGCATATGAATTAAAAGATCGTCTTTCCAACTTCCGCGTAAAAGTGGACGATACCGATAAGAGCCCCGGCTGGAAATTTGCAGAGGCTGAAATGCGTGGTATTCCGGTTCGTGTTGAGATCGGACCGAAGGATATCGAAGCAGGCAAATGCGTTCTGGCACGCAGAGATACCGGTGAAAAGCTCGAATGCGCATTAGACGAGCTGGAAGCAAAGATTGCAGAGCTGATGGAAACGATCCAGAAGGATATGCTGGAAAAAGCAAGAAAGCACAGAGAATCCCATACTTATGTTGCAAAGAATATGGAAGAAATGGGTAATATCTTAAATAACACTCCCGGATTTGTAAAGGCGATGTGGTGCGGATGTCAGGAGTGCGAGGACAAGATCAAAGAGCAGTTTGCAGCAACAAGCCGCTGCATGCCGTTTGAGCAGGAAACATTGTCCGATACCTGTGTATGCTGCGGAAAGCCTGCAAAGAAGATGGTTTACTGGGGCAAGGCATATTAAATTCAATCAAAAGACAGGCGCTGCGTGCAACGAAAAAGGCATGCAGCGCCTTTTTCAGCGGTGTCATCGTATGGGAAATTATGCTATAATATGGATGAGAAAAACAAGCGACGCCAAAGGCGGCATTTAGAAATACAAAGTGGGGACAGGGTATGATATACGAATTATCAGATCTGACCAGGACGATTATGAATTTGGGGTTTTCTCTGATAGGGATCTATTTTGCACATACGTTTCAAAAGTCAAAACGAAAGCTATGGCAATGTATTTGCACGTGGCTTCTGGTGTATTTATTCTGGATCACAGCCGGTGCATTCCTGGATGCCTGCTTTTTAAACCATTCGGCGTTTCCGAATATGACGCATGAAAGGATCGGCATGTTCATCGCACCGCTTGCGATCTTTGCATACCGATTTCTATATCCGGAAGCACGGTTGACGGCATGCATTTTTTACTATTATATGGCGGATAACGTGCTGATTTTGCAGATCCTGTTTTCCAGGACGTTGGCGATGCTGCTGGTACAGTTGTTTGGACTGCCGGATCAGGAGACGATCCTGTGTGTTTATGTTCTGTCTCTGGCAGTGGTGGTGGTGCTGTATCGCACCTGGGCCCGGGGAAAAATGCGATGTGTCCTGCGCGACTTTCAGGACAGGATGGGACTGCTGGCGGCCTTTGCCTTTGTCAGCTATTATGGTTCGCTGCTCTTGGTGGATGCCTGGGCACCCTGGCAGCCGCTGACAGGTGTAAATGCAGCACGGAACTTTGCGGCGATCATAATTCCTGCGTGCGGCTACGGTGTTTCTTTTCTGGGCGCGGAGGAGCATGTGCGGGCAGAAGAGATGCGAAAAAAAGCATCCATGGATCCGCTGACTGGTTTGAAAAACCGGCGCGCTATGCTGAATGATATCCAGGAAATGCTGGAAACGCTTTCGGAGCCGTTATGGCTGGTCTGTCTGGATCTGGACAATTTCAAATCGATCAACGATCAGTACGGGCATGATATCGGGGATCAGTATCTGCGGCGCTTTGGGACGATGCTGGAAGAAATGACAGCGCAAAATGGTCAGGCGTACCGAATGGGCGGTGATGAATTTGCGGTGTTGTACAGCGGAGGCCCGGCAGAGAAAATCGAAGCCCTTCGGGAATGCTATTTGCAGAGCTTCCGGAATGGAGAAAAGCCGGAGTTTCTGGGTGTGAGCATTGGCTATGAGCAGATACATGATTTCGAGTCCCTGGCAGAAGTTATGAAACGGGCAGATGAAATGATGTATGTAGAGAAACGGGAAAAACAATATGCCCGGGGATACGCAGCAGAGGATACAAAAGAAGTTCTTACGAAATAAGCACAATGGGAGACAGGAAATCGATCTGTATATGAAAAAGAAAAAAATATCGTTAAGGAAAATCATTCTTCTGCTGATGATACTCGGATGTCTGACGAGTGCAGTTGCTATTATACTGACCTCTTATTCCTCCCTGCAGCTGATGAATCAGAATAATATCGAAGATAATATGAAAATGAATCTGTATCAGTTTACAAAAGAATCGGATGAAGCATGTTATAAGCTTCTTCGTGTACTGAATCAGATGAGCGCAGACGGTATGGTTGGAAGCGCTGTGGACAAGTATCTGACACAGGAGGAGCATTACGATCAGTATGTCAATAAGAAAAACCTCCGCGCACAGCTTGTGAGTCTGAACAGCAGCTCGCCGAGTCTCTTAATTGCATTTTATTATGATCCGTATCGGAACCGTGAGCTTGTGCCGAACTATGCAAATGTCAAAATTTCCATGGAATATAAAAGAGCACCGGTTTTATTTGAGGCACCGGTAAATACCTTTCAGGGGATCCACGGATCTGTGTTTTATCAGAATCAGATGCCGGTTTATTCTGCATATAGAAGGGAACGCTTCGGCGACGGAACCTTGCTGGACTGTTATGCGGAGGTAAAGTCGGAATATGAGATCAGTCCGGCAATGAACCGACAGGGTTATGATTACAGTATTTTACAGCTGAATGAAAACGGAGTTGTGACCTATAGCACAAACCCCAAAGTGATCAAGGGGCAGAAGCTGCTTGATACAGCAATAGAAAAAGAAACCAGCAAGGTAATTGAAAAAGACGGCTACCGTTTTCTGATTTACAGGAGCAAGCTGGGATATATGAATGCCCTGTCGCTGCCCAAAGGAACTTATACAGATGAAATTTATGCATGGCGTTTTAAAACGATCCTGGTTGTTCTGATCATTTTTAGTCTGTTTATGTCCTTTGTGCTGTATTTATATCATTTAATTGGAAAGCCTATTCAGGAGCTTGGGACCCAGATAGAACGGATCGGTCAGGGCTCTTTGCAGGATGAGGTGATCCCGGAATGCGGAATCGCAGAATTTGATCAGCTGCTGGGAGATGTAGAGGATATGAAGCAGCAGATTCGGGAGCTGATCCAACGGTCAAGAGAGCAGGAAAAGGAAGCACAGCAGATGGAATACGAAAAGCTGGTTTACCAGATCAATCCGCATTTTCTGCTGAATGTGTTGAATTCGATCCAGTGGATGGCACAGATGAGTCATCAGAAGGATATCGGAGAATACACAAGTGCACTGAAAAAGCTGCTGTCGTATAATCTCGGAAAAGAAGGAAGGGAAACGACGCTCCGAAAAGAGATCGAGATGGTAAAAAATTATATCTTTTTGCAGCAGAAGCGCTATGATTTTGAGGTAGATATTGCGGTGGAGGAAGGCGAGTACCTGAATGTACCGACTGTGCGAATGATGCTGCAGCCTCTGGTGGAGAATGCAATCCGATATGGTCTTGGGGAGGAAGGAAAAATTGCCATCCAGACGTTTTTTGACAAAAAACGGAACCTGGTCGCTGTGACGATCGAAGATTTCGGACATGGACTGAGTCAAAAAGAAATTGATGAAATTAACGAACCCTTCGGATATCGGTGGAATACAGGAAAAGAGAACAGGGGAATCGGGATCCGCTATGTCAAGGCGATGCTGAGTACATTTTATCAGGGAAACGCGGATCTGTTTGTAAACAGCAAAAGGGGAACAGGAACAAAGATCACAATTATCTTACCTGCAGCTAAAGAGGTGGACGAACATGAATGTTTTGATCGTAGATGATGATAAGCTTGCCAGAAAGGGACTGATCGCAGTGATCGACTGGGAACAGTATGGACTTTGTGTTGTCGGCGATGTGCAAAATGGGAAAAAAGCGTTGGAGTTTTTGGAAAATCATCCGGTGGATCTGGTCTTTACAGATATTGATATGCCGGAGATGAACGGGCTGGAGCTGATGAAAATCTGTAAGGAGAACTATCCGGAAACAGATTTTGTCATATTTTCTGTATATGAGGATTTTTCCTTTGCCAGACAGGCGCTGCGTCTGGGAGCACTGGATTATATTTCCAAAATTGAATTTGATCCAGAGGAATGTGATGCGATTATGAAAAAGATCGTGGAGAAATATCAGAATAAAAGGCGGGAAAAAGCAGAACGAAATCTGCGGGCAGAGGAAGACTGGGAAGGAGAAAACGTTCGAAAGCTGGAAGAAGAGTTTAAATCGGGGCGATGGATCTTTGATGAAAACGAGCTGGAAAAAATGTCAGAGCAGCTTTCAGAGCTGCCGCTGCGCTATGCGGAACGGATCCTGGTAAGCTGCTTTTACCACCTGCAGCTGTCGGAGCGGGATAAAATTCCGGCATTTGAAACAATGCCGGAGTTGTTAAACTGGATCCACAGCTGGCTGCAGAACCAATATTTAAACAACAGCAGTAAAACAGATGATATCAGTCTTTGTATCCGTGCAGTTCAATACATTCAGGAGCATGTAACGGAAAGTGTACGGGTGGAAGCTGCGGCAGATGCAGTAGGAATGAGCCGCGGATATTTCAGCACCAAATTCCGGGAAGTGACGGGAGAAACGTTTCATAATTGTGTGATAAGATATAAAATGAAAACGGCGGCACAGGAAATCCGAAAAGGAGAGAAGAGTATGACTGAGATCGCATTGGAGCTTGGGTACGATAATTTTTATTACTTTTCCAAGCTGTTCCGAAAAGAGTACGGATGTACACCGGGAGAGTTTTAAAAAGGAAGATGAAAAAAATGAGTGTATGAGAAAATCTCTGTAAATAAGATTCTTCTATGATAATTAAGGGCAATAAGCTTACGGATTAGGCTTATCGCCCTTGTTTTATATATAACAGTTGCTTACAGGCATGTCAAGGGCAGGCGGTTTCCCGCCTGTCTTTTTAAGCTGTCTTTTGATTATTCAGGTAAGTGTCCTTCGTACATAATACTCAGTTCTCCATAGACCTGGCCCCAATCCCGGATTGTGGTAGTCCACTTTTTCGTAGCCTCAAAAGTGGCCAAATACAGGGCTTTTAACAGGGCGGTATCGCTTGGAAATACGCTCCTTTGGCGATTCAGCTTCCGGTAGGTGGAATTCAGTGATTCTATCGCATTTGTCGTGTAAATGACCTTTCTGACAGTGGTTGAGAACTTAAAAATAGGGGAAACAACATCCCAGTTGTCCTTCCAACGCTTCATGGAATTCGGGTATTTGGGAGTCCATTTTTCAGTTACACGGTCTAAGGCAGCCAGAGCTTTCTGCTCGTCAGCAGCCTGATAGATGGTTTTTAAGTCTGTAGCAAAGGCTTTTCTATCCTTATCCGGAACGTATTTCAGAGTATTTCTTACCTGATGAACAATACCTCTCTGGTATTCTGTTTTTGGAAACGCTGCTGCAATCGCTTCCTTAATGCCTGTAAGGCCGTCGGCGCAGATGATCAGGATATCCTTAACTCCTCGATTTTTCAGTTCATTTAAGACTGAAAGCCAGTATTTCACACTTTCATTGTCACCGATTGTAATGGTCAGGACTTCCTTTTTGCCCTCTGTATGAATACCCAGAATGACATAAGCTGCAAGTTTACGAATGATTCCATTATCCCGTACAGAATAATGGATTGCATCGATGTAAAGGATCGGATATACTTCATCCAGTGGACGGTTCTGCCAGTCTTCAATCTAAGGAAGTATTTTATCTGTCACGTCAGATATGAAACTTTCTGATGCTTCAAAACCATAGATATCTTCGATTGTTTCCGAGATCTGGCGAGTGGTCATTCCCTTTGCATACATAGAAATGATCTTCTGATCAATATCAAAAATATCTTTCTGACGCTTTTTCACAATCTGTGGTTCAAAGGTCGATTTTCGATCCTGTGCGACTTCGATTTCCATAGAACCATACCGACTGTTTACCTGCTTATGTTTATAGCCGTTGCGATAATCATCGTTGTCAGAACGCTCGGACTTTTCGTATCCAAGGTGATCATCCATTTCGGCCTCCATCATTTCTTTAATGGTGCCACCTAAGAGATCTTTGAGAGCATCCTGGATGTCTTCTGCAGTCTCGATATCGTATTCTTCGAGAAGCTGCCGAATGATGTTTCTTTTACCATCGGTCATTTGTACTCTGTGTACAGGTTTCTTTTGTCTTGCCATAATAAAAGGCCCTCCTAATGATAATTATTTTATCATAGAAGGACCTTGCCTAGATTATTTTACAGAAAAAGTATCACAGACTCGAAATGTTGGCATATTCAAGGTCAAGCAAATCCGTGATACTATTCATATAGCCTCCTTTGTAAAAAATATTTCCGCAAAAATATCATAAGAGAAGAAGGCTAGAAGGGCCAATAGCACTTCAAAAAAGAAACAGGATTAACCAGCTAATAACTGATTAACCCTGTTTCTTATTATGTTTATAATGTTTAGCCCCTCACGAAGAACCCTCAAACCAGCCCCTCATGAAAGCCTCTCACGACAACCCCTCAAGTTGTACCCTCACGAAACTAGCCCCTCAACAACTTTGAATACCAAAAAATGTTCGATTTGATTCGGGCATTTTTTTAAATAAAAAAAAAGACTGTAAAATCAGAAACAATATCGTCTAGTGAAAAATATGATTACAGGATAAACTGTTTGTAAAAGAAGGGAGATTTACTCATGTACATTAAAAGGTTTGTGAAACATTATTACATAATGCTGGTACCGGCTTTCCTGTGGCTGTTCTTTTTCAGTATCGTGCCTATGTTTGGAATCGTGATGGCTTTTCAGGATTATAATCCGGGACAGGGCATCCTACATTCCAAATTTGTTGGTCTGGCTAATTTTGAGTATATGTTTCAGATGAGTGACATTGCGCAGGTTTTGCGGAATACAGTCACTATTGCGGTGGGTAAGATCATTGGAAATATTATTTTCCCGCTGATCTTTGCATTATTATTAAATGAACTGGCATTGAAAAGACTGAAGCGTCCGATTCAGACAATCGTATACTTACCGTATTTTCTGTCCTGGGTTATTCTTGCAAAGATCGTGCTGAACATTTTCGGTTATACAGGACCGATAAATCAGTTGATACAGCTGTTTGGCGGCGATTCGGTCAATTTCTTCGGGGAAGCAAAGCTGTTCCAGCCGTTGGTGATCGGTACGGACATCTGGAAAGGGTTCGGTTATAATACAGTAGTTTATCTTGCTGCTATCCTGGGTGTTGATAAATCATTGTATGAAGCGGCAGCAGTAGATGGTGCCGGCAGGTTTGAGAGGATATGGCATGTGACGCTGCCGGGTATAAGGACGACAGTAGCACTTCTGGCTATCCTGTCTCTTGGCAATATATTAAATGCAGGATTTGACCAGATTTATAATCTGTATAACCCATTGGTATATTCAACAGGAGATATTATTGATACATGGGTATACAGGGCTGGTTTACAGAATCTGCAGTATTCTCTGGCAACAGCAGTCGGATTATTCAAGTCTGTGATTAGTGTCATATTGATTGCCCTGGGTTACTGGCTTGCAGATAAATTTACCGGTTATAAACTGTTTTAGGAGGTGATATCTATGATTGAGAACAAAAGCCTCGGCTCCAAGATTTTCGATGTTTTGAATGTGGTGTTCCTTGTTACGGTCACACTGATCTGTATTATGCCTGTATGGTATGTCCTCTGTGTATCCTTGAGCAGCAAGGAAGCCGTTAATGCAGGAAAAGTTGCTTTCTGGCCGGTTGGCTTCAATCTGTTCTCCTACCAGAAGATTTTGGGAGAAGGTGAATTTTTGGGTTCGTTCCTGATATCTATAAAAAGAGTAGTACTGGGTACTGCTGTCAGCATGGTATGTGTTCTTATGGCAGCGTTCCCGTTGTCAAGAACGAAAAAGCAGTTCCCCCTTAAAGAAATCTTCATGTGGATTCTTGTATTTTGTATGTTATTCAACGGTGGTACTGTTCCATGGTATATCACTATGAGAAGCTACCATCTGATGGACAGTATCTGGGGACTGGTGCTGGGAACAGGACTACAGGTGTTTAATGTAATCCTTGCAGTGAACTTTTTTAAAAATCTTCCATCAGAGCTGGAAGAAGCATGTTTTGTTGATGGCGGCGGACCGTGGAGGAATCTGATATCCATATACATACCGCTGGCAAAACCGATGGTGGCAACCATTGCACTTTTTACCATGGTCATGTACTGGAATGAATTCTTCCAGGGAATGGTCCTGAGTACAAGACAAAGCAGTTACCCACTGCAGACCTATATCCAGCAGATGGTTGTAACACTGGATTATTCTACAATGAACGTAGAACAGATCGCACAGGCGATGAAATTAAATAATCTCTCATTGGATGCAGCAAAGATATTTATAGCTATGATACCGGTACTGATTGTATATCCATTCCTGCAAAGATATTTTGTAGATGGTATTACACTTGGATCAGTAAAAGGATAAAAAAAGGAGGAAGAAGTATGAAACAGAAACAGATTATCGCACTTGTAAGTGCGACAGCACTGGTTGCGACTGCGCTGGCAGGATGCGGCAAAACATCAGAAGAAAACACACAGACAACAGCAGTAAGTGAGGCAGAAGGAACAGCCAAGGAAGATCTTCCATTTTCAAAATATGCAGAGACAGTAACTGTCCATCTGGGCGGTTCATTGAATCCAAATGCGAAGGTTCCTAACGGAATGAGCATTGAGGATAACCCCTATACACGCTTCTTGAAGGATGATCTTAATATCGAGGTCGTATACGACTGGGTTGCATCCTCATCTGACTTTGATGAGAAAATGAACCTGTGTATCGGAAGCGGTACGATCCCCGAGCTGATGAAAGTCAATGCGGCACAGTACAGGGCACTTCTGAAATATGATATGATCCAGCCGCTTGATCAGTATTTTGATGACTATGCTTCTGATACACTGAAAGGATATGTGGAATCCGGTGGAGAAGAGATGAAAAAATGTATCTCCAATGATAAGGGAGAGATGATGGCAATCCCAGCCCCGAATATCACAGCTGGCGGCATCAATGAAATGTGGATCCGTCAGGACTGGCTGGATAATCTTGGACTGGAGGTCCCAAGAACCTGGGATGAGCTGGTAACAGTAGCAGAGGCATTCGTAACCCAGGATCCGGATGGCAACGGAGAAGCTGATACCATTGGAATTCTTGGACCAAGCAATTCAGATCATATGAATGGAATTGGAGGAAACCAGTTTGGACTGGATCCATTGTTCAGCAGATTCCAGTCTTATCCACAGTACTGGCTGCAGGATGAGGATGGAACTGTAAAGTATGGTTCAATTCAGCCGGAGACCAGAACAGCCCTAGAAAAAATACAGAAATTGTATACAGATAAACTGATTGATGCGGAAATGCTTGTCAGAAATGACAGTAAGGAACCTCTTCTGGCTGGAAAGGTTGGAATTTTCTTTGGACCATGGTGGTGTGGCTATACAGTGGGAGATGCCACAATGGCAGGCGAAGCAGATTGGAGAGCATATTTTACACCATTGGCTGAGGACGGAGACTATTATACGCATATGGCAGAGCCTACATCGATATATGTAGTAGCAAGCAAGAGCTGCAAGAACCCGGAAGCTGCATTTAAGATTATTAGCTATCTGGTTGCTAATGAACAACGGTGGGTAGCAGAGGGCATTGCCACCACAGAAATGAATGCTGCGGATTTATATCCGTTATGGAATGTCTACGACAATGCAGATGAGATTGAAGTATCCACTGAGACTCTTGAAAAATATCTTGCAGGAGAGATTACAATGGATGATGTCGATTTCTCACGGCACAAATTGTTAAAGAATGATATGGAAGCGGTTACTGAACTGAAAAAGGAACCTTATGATGATTTCAGCCTGGATAAATGGAATCTGGACAGTGACCTTGTACATACTAATCTTCCGAGACTTGTGTCACTTCTGGTTGGCGGTTATCCATTGGTAAATGATAAATATATACCGGTTTACAATGCATATAATGGTCAGACAGAAACCATGGAGACCAAATGGGCAAACCTGAAAAAAATGGAAGAAGAAACATTTGCAAAAATTGTTATGGGAAAAGCAGATATCAGCGAATTTGATACTTTTGTTGAAAACTGGAAGAAACAGGGCGGTGACCAGATTCTCAAAGAAATCAACGATGAATTAAGTAAGTAAAAGAGACAGCGGCTGATGGTGTTCATTAGCCGCTGTTCCTTAATTGGAGGTATAAAATGCGGGAAAACAAAGTAAGTATAATCAAAGTTGTTGAGGGTTCTTCGTGAGGGGCTGAGAAGAGGGGCTTTCATGAGGGGCTAACTTGAGGGTATGAGATAGGGCCTGGTATAACACCAGCCCCTTAAATAATATTTAGTCTATTTCGTATTCTTCCGGATAAGGGATTCCGTGCTCATCCAGGAGATGTCGTAGCTCTTGGATATATTTGTACTTGTGTTCAATCTCAATCCAGTTTCCGTGGCACAACGTGTGGCATTCTTCTAATTCTTATCTTGTAATTTCATAATCGAGCCAGAGTATACATTTATGATCTTTGCTAAAAGCGCAATAGTTTTCCATAGAACCCTCCTTAAAATTCATCTTCTTCAAAATATGTGACAGGATTATAATCAGATACTCCATTTAGAACCGGAGCTGACCGTGTGGCATAGAGGAAGCGATTTCTGAAATGTTCAAAATTTCGAAAGCCTCGCCCTAACCGCTTAAGATCTTTCACTTTTCTGTTGATTGATTCAATTGGACCATTGGATAATCGGCTGTCATATATCTTTCCATTACCAACCTTTTCAACCATTATGAATGAATTGATGATAGGGTCTTTATATTTTTCTAATAAGTTGGCGAAATCTCTGAACATTTCATATGATGATTTTTGGTAGACGACTATTAATTCGTCAATTTCAGTACGTACAGCAATCGGATTGCCGCCATTTCGTGAGTTGAATAACACGTGCTGTTCCTTAAGGTTGCGGAAATCTTTAAGGTTAGAATCAATGCGAAAAAGCCAATCCTCATAATCGTAAGTGTTCATTAGAACGTGAAAGTGCTGGTCCATGCGAGGGTCTGAGTGATAGCGGATGTTTGACTGATTTGACAGGATAAGCCGGCGATATTTCTGAAGGATATATACCTCGTCAGAGATGGACAGCTGAACAGGATGCATGGGGTCAGTAGTTAACTGTTCTTGAAGTTCCCTGTCACGTTGTTTGTATTTCTTAAGTAACTGTCGCATGTAGTTATCGATAGAGCGGGTAACCCATTGAAGCACATGGAAAGAATCCACAACCGGAACAGCATTTGGAAAGTACTTATCTACATAAGAAATGTATGGATTATACATATCTGATATAAGATACTTTACAGAATTACGTTCCTCGGGTGGAATTGATGTAAAGTATGGTTCGGTGACATTCATTCGTCTGCTTCGTAAAAGATCAATGGGCTCTCCAGTATGAAAATCCTGAATGACCAAAGCATACTTGCAGTTATCGTCCATATCCAGAAATACTTCATCAACAGAAATAGCATCTGTAAGAGGAAGTCGATCAAGTTTTACATACCGGTCAAATACATCATGCGCATATGTATCCGACACATGGAATCTTTTGCTTATAGATGCTGACGATTCAGCCAGGTTTCGATATGCATCAACAATAAGCATATCTGTTGCGTTTGTTGTCCTTCTGTTTTTGCTTACAAACTTGAATGAATCACTGATGTCGTAAAGGTAATCAGGATTGGTGCAACGCCATCGACGCTGCTTCAGGATTAAAACAAGTTTGTAGTTATCCTGAAGTATTGGATGATTGATTTTTCTATTCTTGGTTCCTCTGGAATGCATTCTGAAACCACAACAAGGACAGAAGTGCGCATCCGGAGCTGTTTCAAGATAGATTGTTTTTTGTTTGACCTTCAATGTCGATAGAGCTGATAGAAATGTTGGCATCTTCAAGGTCAAGCAAAATAGCCTCTGTAATATGTGTTTCCCTGAGCAGCAAGGAAGCGGTCAATGCAGGTCTGGTATCCTTCTGGCCGGTTGGATTTAACCTGTTCTCTTACCAGAAGGTCCTTGGGGAGTCGGATTTCTTCCGCTCCTTCTGGGTATCGATCCAGAGAGTGCTGTTGGGAACCGGAGTCAGCATGTTCTGTATCCTGCTTGCGGCATATCCCCTGTCGAGAACCTCTAAGCAGTTTCCAAAGAGATCCATTTTTATGTGGATTCTGGTATTCTGCATGCTGTTTAACGGAGGAACCGTTCCGTGGTATATTACAATGAAGGGCTATGGCCTGGTAGACAGCATCTGGGGTCTGGTGCTTGGTATGGGATTAAATGCATACAATCTGATCCTGGCAGTGAATTTCTTTAAGAATCTTCCGGCAGAGTTGGAGGAAGCGGCGCTGGTGGATGGTGCCGAACCCTGGAAGTGTCTGGTTTTGATTTTTATCCCGCTGGCAAAGCCGGTGATAGCGACCATCGCATTGTTTACCATCGTACAGTACTGGAACGAGTTCTTCCGGGGAATGGTACTGAGTGCAAGGCAGTCCAATTATCCGCTGCAGACGTATATTCAGCAGCTGGTTGTTACATATGATTTTTCAACGATGAACGTAGAACAGACCGCGCAGGTTCAGAAGCTGAACAAACAGTCCCTGGATGCAGCGAAAATTGTTGTTGCGATGATCCCGGTGCTGGCAGTATATCCGTTTTTACAAAAGTATTTTGTATCCGGTATTACACTTGGATCGATAAAGGGATAAGCGTGTTGTAATAAGGTTGTTGTGATTTCCGGCAGGCTTTGCCGGCGCAAATAAAAGAAAAGGAGAAGGGTATGAAAGCGAAAAAGTATTGGTATGGTTGTGTGCTGCAGCAATGCTGGTTTCAGCGGCAGGCTGTGGATCGTCCGCAGGAAGTACTGGAAGCGATGCGGCTGGTGGACAGGGAGTACAGGAAGCAGAGGGAACTGCGAAGGAGGATCTTCCTTTAGCAAAGTATCCGGAAGAAGTTACCGTGCATCTTGGCGGAAGCATGAATCCGAATGCAAAACTGCCGGAAGGAATGACGTATGAAGAAAATAGCTATATTGATAAGCTGAGAAATGATCTGAATATCAATGTAGTATATGACTGGGTTGCATCTTCCTCAGATTATAATGAAAAGATGAACCTGTGTATCGGCAGTAATACGATTCCGGAGCTGATGAATGTAAACGCAGAGCAGTATCGTGCGTTGTTAAAATACGATCTGATCCAGCCGATTGGAAAATACTATGAAAATTATGCATCGGACAAACTGAAAAGCTATATAGAATCCGGCGGCGAAGCACTGCAGAAGGTTATCTGCAATGAAGACGGCGAGATGATGGCGATTCCGGCGCCCAACATTACAGCAGGCGGTGTAAATGAAATGTGGATCCGTCAGGACTGGCTGGATAATCTCGGTCTGGAAGCACCCAGAACCTGGGATGAGATGGTTGCTGTTGCCGAGGCCTTTGTCAAAGAAGATCCGGATGGCAATGGTGAAAATGATACGATCGGTATCCTTGGGCCTGCGAATTCAGATTATGTAAACGGAAACGGCGGTAATCGCTATGGTCTGGATCCTCTGTTCAGCGCTTTTCAGTCCTACCCGAAATACTGGCTGAAGGATGACAGCGGAAATATTGTATACGGATCTATTACAGACGAAACCAGAACTGCACTGGAAAAGGTTGCAGGTCTGTATGCAGATGGTCTGATCGATACAGAGATCCTGGTAAGAAATGACAGTACAGAGCCTTTGCTTTCAGGAAAGGTGGGTATTTTCTTCGGCCCCTGGTGGTGTGGATATACAGTTGGCGATACGATTCTGGCACAGGAAGCCGACTGGCAGGCATATTTTACACCCCTTGCGGAGGACGGAAAATTCTATACCCATATGGCAGAGCCTACATCGAAATATGTGGTTGCAAGCAAGGAATGCAAAAATCCGGAGGCTGCCTTTAAGATCATCAACTATCTGATCGAATATCAGCAGAGCTGGATGGGAGAGGGAAATGGAAATGCCGGAGCACTTGGTACCTCGGATTTCTATCCTCTGTATAATGTATATGACAATGCAGATGAGATCGAAGTATCCTATGATTGTCTGAAAAAATATCTGGCAGGCGAAATCGAAATGGATGATGTGGATTTTAGTACCCATAAGCTTTTAAGAAACGATATGGAAACTATCACAAAGCTGAAAAACGAGCCCTACGATGACTTCAGCATGAAGTACTGGAATTTTGAAAATATGGATCTGGCAAAGAGCAATCTGTCCCGTCTGGTTTCCATTATGGTAGGAGATGCGCCCCTTGTAAATGAGGAGTATGTTCCGATTTACAGCAGCTATGACGGCAGAACTAAGACGATGGATTCCAAATGGTCGAACCTGACAAAACTGGAGGAGGAGACCTTTGCAAAGATCATTACAGGCAAAGCAGGAATCGAAGCCTTTGACTCTTTTGTAGAGGAATGGAAGGCATCCGGCGGAGATGAGATCACAAAGGAAATCCAGGATGAAGTAGACATGCAGCAGTAAATAACGGAATACGAAGTTCGGAGATTTGGTTGTCAAAAAATGCAGGTGGCGTCTCGAGCCCGGGACACCATTTGTTAAATAAGGTTAAACAGGAGGGAAAAAGAGACATGAAGGATTTTGAAAACGATTTAATTTATTATCCCAATCCGGATCCGATCGAGGAGCCGCGGTTTATTTTGAATTCCGTAGAGGAACTGGAAAAATCAACAAAATACAGTGTTATCTGCAATGGAACGGAGCGCGTGGTATATCATACAGACTCCTTTGATTATGTTATTGTAGTAGATGACGAAGCCTATGATCTGGAAATTTCGATTCATACACCCTTTGAGAAGCTGGCAATTCGTCCGACCAGCTTTGGAATCGTCCCTTCGGTAACAGGAGAGACTGTTCAGATTCATCTCGACGAGCCGAAGAAATTTACGGTAGAGACAGACGGCGGACTGCATGACGCACTGTTTGTGTTCTGTTCCCGTAGAATTGAGAAACCGGAAAATACGACGATCTGTTTTGAAAAAGGAAAAGTATACAATGTTGGCGTCCTGACCTTAAAGCCGAACGACACGGTTTATATCGAAGAGGGTGCCGTGGTATCTGGTTGTATTTATGCGGATCATTGTGATAATATATCTATTATAGGAAACGGAATCGTCAATGGAGCCTGCTGGCATCTGCCGGACAGTAATGCCCATCGGTTTTTTATCTATATCAAGTGGTGCAACAATGTTCTCTTAAAAGGCTTTACGGCAGTAGACGGGCCCTCCTGGCATGTGGTTCCGGCGGCATGCGATCATGTGGTCATTGATGATATGAATATCATGTCCAGAATTGTAACAGGAGATGGAATTGATATTACGAGCAGTCAGGATGTGGAGGTAAAGAATTGCTTTATCCGTTCGACGGATGACAGTATCTGTATTAAGGCGCATGGGCTGATTGCGGATACTTCGACTGTTCGGGATGTGACGAAGGTATATGTCCATAATAATGTGCTCTGGAATGCGGAGCCGGGCAATGCAATTGAATTAGGCTATGGGCTTCAGAGTGAGATCCACGATCTTGTATTTGAGGATTGTGATATCATTCACTGTCAGTACGAAGGAAATATGGGCGGCGCAGCAATCTCCATCCATCAGGCGGATGGCGGTCATGTGCATGACGTTCATTACAGAAATATCCGGGTAGAGCAGGCGGAGCAGAAGCTGTTCGATATCAAGGTTCTGCTCTGCAAGTATACACAGCAGGTTTCCAAAGGGGAGATCAATGATATTCATTTTGACAACATTCAGGTATTAAACGGCGATATTCCGGTTTCCTTGATTCGAGGATACCAGACGCCGACGGAAGAAGTACGTGTCCATGATATTACCTTTGACAATATTACCTTTATGGGGAAAAAGTGTGAAACCTGGCAGGATCTTCGTTTGGTTACGGAGCTGGCAAACGATATTTATGTCAATGGCGTCAGAACGTGCAAACAGATGAAATTCTGAAAATGCAAACAGGCATTCCGTAACGGAAAGACAAAACTATTTCTATAAGGAGGAATTTATGACTGACACAGGTATTTTTTATGGAACAGGAGCAGCGGAGGGTGTGCCGAGTCCCTTTTGTGACTGCCCGATGTGCAATTATGCCCGTGAGCATGGCGGAAAGGATGTCCGCAAGCGTTCCTGCTTTCGACTGGGCAGGAATATTATGATTGATATGGGGCCGGATATTTTCACCCAGGCACTTCAATATGGTTCTATGTGTGACATTGAGCATGTTCTGATTACACATACCCATGATGATCATTTTAATTTTACGGCATTGGGCCTTATGAGCATGGCAACGCATCTTCGGACAACACCGGTGCATTTCTATTTTTCGGAAGAGGGCTATCGGTTCATTGAGCTTTTGCGTGACAGTGAGATCGCATTTGGAGGAACTCTCCGGGGAATGGAAAAAAAGGGGATTTATGCCTTTCACAAGCTGAAATATTTTGAGACCTATTCCATAGGGGAATATGAGGTTACACCGATCCGTGGAAATCACGGTGGGAATATGGCAAAAGAGCGCAGCGCAAATTATGTGCTGAAGGCAAAAGACGGAACAAAAATGCTGTATGGAATGGATACCGGACTGTATGAGGAAGAAACCCTTGATTTCATGAAAAATCAGAATCTTGACATTTGGATCTCAGAATGTACATTCGGAAATCTGAAGCTGCAGGAGGAATGGAATACCCATTTATGTGCGGATACTTTTCTGGAGCTGTTGGATACATTTGAAAAAAATAAAACGATCCGGCAGGATACCAAAATATATCTTTCCCATATAAATCAGTGTCATACGGCGCCTCATGAAAAGCTTCAAGGGATAATGACGGATGCAAAGCCGGAATATCAGATCGTTGTGGCATATGACGGATTGGAAATTCCCATAAGCCGGGATGGAAAATAACTTGCACAGATCAATTCCGAAATTTTCAGAAAAAAGAAAAAGTGTTATAATAAAAGGAGAAAATAAAAATGGATAACATGAATATTCGGAAAATTAACGGTTTTACAGTTCAGCTGGTAGCAGATGGAGTATATGCGATTGATGAATTCGGCATTGCGCTGATGTATCTGATCATCGGAAAAACACAGGCACTGCTGCTGGATACAGGCGTTGGTGCAGGAAATGTACATGCAGTTGTAAAGGAACTGACGGATCTGCCCTGTCTGGTAGTAAACTCCCACCATCATTATGACCATGCTGGCGGCAATGTCTGGTTTGATGAGGTTTATGCACATAAAAATGCGGTCAGCGTTTTAAAGGAGCAGAACTGTCAGGAGGTACGCCGCGCCTTTATCGAGAGACAGCTGGATAGAGAAGAATATAACGGAGAAGCGTCTGTAGCAGATACGATTTCTTATCTTCATGAGTATCGTGTGAATCCCATCGAGGAAGGAAAGGTATTTGATCTGGGGGGACGTAAGCTGGAGGTGATCGAGACCTTCGGACATACGAAGGATGGGATCTGCCTGCTGGATTCTGAAAACCGTCTGCTGTTTTCCGGCGATTCGGTAGTCAGCACACCGACTCTGATCATGGATCGCTGCAAATCGGATACGATGGAGCATTACGCAAAAGCGTTGAAGCATCTGGAGGGCAGAGAAGCTGAGTTTGATCTGATCTTCCCGGGGCATTATGTGCATCCGATTCCCAAAACCTATTTAAAAGAGCTGATCGTATGTGCAGAGAAAATCCTGGAGAATCCGCTGTATGGCACACCGGAGAAAAATCACATGTCAGATCAAATCGCATATCGAGCATTTTATAAAAAGGCATCCATTCTTTATACAATGGATCGCGTAACCGGAGAAAAGGCACCTCAGGAATAAAGGAAAAATGTAACTGTGAGGGTACTGAACAGTTTACAAAAAAATCTGCGGAGCAAAAAGGGCGGGCAGAAATAAAAAAAGGAGCTGAGATTACGTATGGAACAGAACAAAGGAACACAATGGGTACCCAAAAAACAGGAGGATCCGGGACTTCTTGCCCGTCTGAGCAGACCGACGGGACCGGTAGATGTTGTCCTGGATACTGATACCTATAATGAAATTGACGATCAGTTCGCTGTTTCGTATCTGATTTGCTCTGCAGAAAAACTCCATTTACAGGCAATCTATGCAGCGCCGTTTTTTAATGAAAAATCCACAGGCCCTGCAGATGGAATGGAGAAAAGCTATCAGGAGATCTTAAATATTCTGACGCTGATGGGAAAGGACGAGCTGAAAAAAAGTGTATACAAAGGCTCGGCAGGCTACCTGCCGGATGAAGAGACGGCGGTAGAATCTCCTGCAGCGGCAGATCTGGCGGCCCGTGCAATGAACTATACTCCGGAAAAACCGCTGTATGTGCTTGCAATCGGCGCCATCACAAATGTGGCTTCTGCAATTTTGAAAAATCCGGATATTATCGACCGGATCGTGATCGTATGGCTGGGCGGCAATGCACTGCACTGGCCGGAAAACAAAGAATTTAATCTGTATCAGGACGTTGCCGCGGCAAGGATCATTTTTGAGTGCGGAGCCGCATTGGTGCAGCTCCCCTGCTCCGGCGTTGTATCGGAGGTTACGACGACAGGACCGGAGCTGGATGCCTATCTGAAGGGAAAAAACCGATTCTGTGATTATCTGGTCAGCACGACAAAGACGGAGGGACGCCGGTGCAGTAACGAACTGGCATGGTCTCGTGTGATCTGGGATATCACAACCGTCGCATGGCTGCTGGATGAGCGCTTCATGGAGGATTATCTGATGCCCAGCCCGATCCCGGAATACGACGGGCATTATTCTGTGGATCCGAAGCGACATCTGATGCGTTATGTTTATCATGTAAACAGGGATAAAGTTTTTTCAGATCTGTTTACAAAGCTGGCGAATTTTGGCTGAAGAGGGACAGGTATGAAAAAAGAATATCTGGAGCGTATTTACGCAGGCTGGTTAGCCAAAATCATAGGTATCCGTTATGGAGCGCCGGTAGAAGGCTGGACATATGAAAAAATAAAAAATATCTATGGAGAACTGACAGACTATCCGGTGGACTATCGGGAGTTTGCAGCGGATGACGACAGCAACGGACCGTTATTCTATCTGAGAGGCCTTGAGGATGGCGGACATGGAGCAGAAATGACAGCACAGGATGTTGCAAATGCGCTGTTAAATTACGCACCCTATGAGCATGGATTTTTCTGGTGGGGCGGTTACGGAACGAGTACGGAGCATACGGCATATCTGAACCTGCGCAGCGGCATACCCGCGCCGCGAAGCGGCAGTATTGCGCAGAATGGAAGTACAATAGCGGAGCAGATCGGCGGACAGATATTTATTGATACCTGGGGACTGGTTGCACCGGGCAATCCAGCGCTGGCTGCAAAGCTGGCCAGCAAGGCTGCGAGTGTAACGCATGATGGCAATGCGTTATACGGCGGTATTTTTGTGGCTGTGTGCATCAGTGTCGCATTTGAGGAAAAAGAGATCAAAAAGATTCTGGAAACAGGACTTTCCTATATTCCGTCAGACTGTGAATATGCGAAGATCGTACGGACAGTAATGGAGTTTTATGAAGAGCATCCGCAGAACTGGAGAGACTGCTTTGCCTACATTCATGCAAACTACGGTTATGATAAATATCCGGGAAATTGCCATATTATTCCGAATATTGCAGTTATGATTCTGGCGCTGTTATATGGAAACGGCGATTTTTCAGATACCATCGCTATCGTTACAATGTGTGGATGGGATACCGATTGTAACGGTGGTAATGTGGCAACCATTATCGGTGTCCGAAATGGTCTGGAGGGGATTGATTATGACCGCTGGAGAAAACCTGTGCATGATCTGCTGGTCTGCTCCAGTGTGATAGGCTCCTTAAACATCATGGATATTCCCTATGGAGCATTGTATATCGGGAAAATGGCATATGAGCTTGCAGGGGAAGAGCTTCCGGAGCCGTGGAAGGAGCTTGCAGAGAAAAGAATTCACAGCTGTCATTTTGAATTTCCGGGATCTACGCATTCCATGCAGATTCGGGTGGACAGCGTGACGGATGAGAAGGATCCGATCACGAGAGAATGCTGTGTCTGCAATACAGACGAGTCTGCACATAGCGGCAGCAGAAGCCTGAAAGCGACGGCAGTTCCGGTAAATTCCGGAGAACGTGTTTTTGTATATCAGAAAACTTACTATGAGCCGAAGGATTTTCACGACAGCAGATATGATCCCTGTTTCTCCCCGCTGGTTTACCCTGGGCAGACGGTACATGGAAGCGTAATGCTTCCGGAGTATGCCGGGGAAGCGGACTGCAGCCTGTATGTGCGGGATCTGCGGAGTGGAAAAATTTTTACCGGCAAAAGCGTACGTCTGAAAAAGGGCTGTTGGCAGGAGCTGAGCTTCCAGATTCCGTCCTGGGAGGGCGCGCTGATCGGTGAGATGGGAGTCTGCTTTGATCTTTTGATGGGAACGGAAGCAACTCAGACCTTTGCAGGACTTTTGGATGATCTGTGGGCAGATGGAACACCGGATTATCGGATCGATTTTTGCCAGGAAACGACAGAAGTGTGGACTGGCTTACATAAAGAAGTCAGCCAGTTTACCAGACTGAAGGGACATCTGTATTTGGATCAGGGAGCATTGCATCTGTCCTGCGCAGATTTTGGAGAAGCGTATACCGGCAGATATGACTGGAAAGACTATACGGCGGTATTTGAAATGACTCCCCTGACAGGCGAAAACAATATGGTAAATGTGCGCGTACAGGGGGCGATCCGTTCTTATGCAGTTGCACTCCTTGCGGATTCTAAAATTGCACTCCTGAAAAATGAAAATGGATATCGTGTTCTGACAGAGACAGCCTTTGACTGGAAAGCTGGCAGGGATTATGAGGTTTCTGTTTGCGCACAGGGAGCAAGACTGCATGCAGAGATCAAAGAAGTGCCGGTTGGATGTAGACAAAACCAACAGCTGCAGACAGAGACTGCTGTACTGGAATATGAGGATACGGACCATCCTTATCTGCAGGGCGTGGTTGGCGTGTCTGTTCGAAACGGAAGCCATGCAAAATATTCTTCGATACGGATGAGGTGTGATTCATGAGCTTTCTTGTGATGGGCTCCTTAAATTATGACTATATTTATTCCCTGGATCATATTGTCGCACCGGGAGAAACGATTGCTTCTGCGAAGTTGGATAAGACCTGCGGAGGAAAAGGCTTTAATCAGGCTGCAGCCCTTGCAAAGGCTGGTGCAAAGGTGTATCTTGCAGGCCTGGTGGGTGCTGACGGAGGTCAGATGTTGGAAACAGCACAGGAGTTTGGTGTGGACTGCAGGTTCGTGCAGGAACGAGACAACGCAACCGGGCATGCGATCATTCAGGTGGACAAAAACGGACAGAACAGCATCGTCCTGTTTGGCGGTACGAACCGGATGTGGACGGCGGAATATGTCGATAGCGTTCTGGATTCTTTTGAAAAAGGAGATGTCCTGATCTTACAGAATGAAATCAATGGAATCGAAGATATTCTGGAAAAGGCCTATGCCAGAGGCATTTCGATCGTATTGAATCCATCGCCGTTTGAAGATTGCATTTTAAGCTGGCAGCTGGAAAAGGTTTCCCTGTTTTTCATCAATGAGGTAGAGGGCGAGCAAATGACCCAAAAAAGCGAGCCAAAAGACATTCTGGAGCAAATGCTGTTTCAGTATCCGAATGCTGCAGTTGTACTGACCCTCGGAGAAAAAGGTGCATGGTATGCAGACCGGGAAGAACGGTATTTCTGCCCGGCACAGAAAGTAAAGGCAGTTGACACCACGGCGGCGGGAGATACCTTTACCGGATATTTTCTGATGGCGCAGGAAAAGGGATTTTCTGCAGAACAGTGTCTTTCGATCGCTGCACAGGCATCCGCAATTGCAGTGTCGAGAAAGGGTGCATCGGTCTCTGTCCCGGTCTGGGCAGAGCTGCAGATGGACTTATAAATAATTCCAACAATAGAATGCACGCTCTGCGAGCATTCTATTGTCATGAATCCAAAACCCCGGACGGAGTGATTTTTCAAACTCTGTCCGGGGTTTGATTTTTATAACTTTGGATGGATGAGCGCTGCTACAATATTCGAAACATCCGTAATTTACGCAGGTTCCGGGCAGATCAGCAGTTTAGCCCATCACAACCGTAACGTCATAGTGCTGTTTGTCTTTGGTGAAAGGAACGACACAGCCGTCAATGGGAGTTCCGTCAACAAGAAGGGAAACAACTCCTTTTTCCACGTGGTGCGGGTTCTGGATGTGGATATCATAGTCGGCATTGCGGTAGTGTCTGTGGATATCATATCCGCTGCAATCAGAAGGAATGCAGGGATTGATACGCAGACCATTCCAGTCGGGGCAAATGCCAAGGATGTATTGGGAGATATTGACAAAGGTCCATGCCGCAGTACCGGTCAGCCAGCTGTTTTTTGCTTCACCGTGTCTGGGAGCGTCTGCGCCGGCAACCATCTGTGCATAAACGTAAGGCTCGGTGCGGTGGATGTCACTGATATCTTCCAGATAAGCGGGACAGGTTTTACGATATACCTCAAATGCGCGATTGCCTCTGCCAATGACGGTTTCTGCGATGGAAATCCAGGGATTATTGTGGCAGAAGATTCCGGCATTTTCCTTGTACCCGGGCGGGTAGGAGCTGACCTCTCCAAGCTCCAGGTGATATCTGGTATAGGCAGGCTGCAGGAGCATGACGCCGTATTTGGTATCCAGATGTTTTTGGACAGAGTCCAGGGCTTTTTGCGCAAGCCCTTCCTGTACGCCAATGCCTGCGAGGACGCAGAAGCCCTGGGGTTCGATAAAGATCTGACCTTCTTCACATTCCCGGGAGCCGACCTTGTGACTGTAGGCATCGTAGGCCCGGAGGAACCATTCCCCGTCCCAGCCGGAATCCAGGACTGCCTGATAGACTGCTGCAACCTCCTTACGGGCACGGACTGCCTCCACAGCATTGCCGAGAAGAGAGACAAGCTGCGCGTACTCTTCCCCATATTTAACGAACATTCCGGCAATAAATACGGATTCTGCGACAGGACCCTCACTTGGTCCAAAGGTCTGGAAGGATTCGCCGGGCTCTGCGGAAAAACAGTTTAAATTCAGACAGTCATTCCAGTCGGCACGACCGATCAGCGGAAGCCCGTGAGGTCCCTTATGCGTTACAGTAAAGTCAAAGGAGCGCTTCAGATGCTCCAAAAGCGGCTGCTGAGTTCCGGGGGTGCTGTTAAAGGTAACTGGCTCTTTTAAAATGGAAAAATCGCCGGTTTCTTTGATGTAAGCAACCGTACCGGCGATCAGCCAGAGGGGATCGTCGTTAAAGCCTCCGCCGATATCTGCGTTTCCACGTTTGGTCAGCGGCTGATACTGATGGTATGCACTGCCATCCTCAAACTGAGTGGCTGCGATATCCAGTATTCGCTCGCGGGCGCGCTCCGGAATCAGATGGACGAAACCGAGCAGATCCTGACAGGAGTCACGGAACCCCATTCCACGGCCGATGCCGGATTCGTAATAAGAAGCGCTTCGGGACATATTGAAGGTAACCATGCACTGGTACTGGTTCCAGATATTTACCATGCGATCCACTTCCCTGGAGTCAGAGGAAATATGATATCGGGACAGAAGCGCTGTCCAGTAATGGCGAAGCGCAAGAAAAGCATCTTGTACCTGGTCGGGATTACTGTAGCGTGACAAAAGGGCATGGGCAGGCTTTTTATTGATGACACCCGGCGCTTCCCATTTTTCTTCAACGGGTACTTCGACATATGCAGTGACAAAAATAAAGGTTTTGCTTTCGCCCGGCTGAAGTGTCAGATCAATCTGATGGGCTGCAATAGGAGACCAGCCGCTGGCTACGGAATTGGAGAGCTGGCCTTTTTCAACAGCGGAAGGATTCTGATTGCTGCGGTATGGACCAAGAAAGGAATCCCGGTCTGTCTCGAAGGCGGTTATCGGTGTGTTGACAGAAAACAGAGCGTAGTGATTCCGACGTTCCCGGTATTCTGTTTTGTGATAAAGAATGGAACCTTCTATTTCCACCTCTCCGGTGCTGAAGTTACGCTGGAAATTCTTCATATCATCATCCGCATTCCAGAGACACCATTCCAGATAAGAAAACAACTGAATCGTTTTCTCCCGCTCAGAATCATTGGTAAGCGTAAGCTGATTGATCTCGCAGGAATCCTCAAGAGGTACGAAGGTGAGCAGGGAGGCCTTCAGATGGTTTTTCTGCCCGGTAAAGCGGCTGTATACCATTCCATGCCGGCACTCATAAAAATCCAGAGGGGTCTGGGTCGGCTGCCAGCCGGGATTCCAGATGCTGTTTCCTTCTTTGAGATAGAAATATCTGCCATTGGAATCCGCAGGGACGTTGTTGTAGCGATAGCGGGTCAGACGGAGAAGCTTTGCATCTTTATAGAAAGAGTAGCCGCCGCAGGTGTTGGAAATAAGACTGAAAAAATCGCGGCAGCCAAGATAGTTGATCCAGGGAAGCGGCGTTGCAGGATCTGTGATGACATATTCCCGGTTGATATCATCAAAGTAACCGTATTTCATAAAAACCTCCATTCTACAGACGCCTTTGTGCCGAAGAAGCTCTGCGCAGATCCTCTTTTGAAATGAGGTTTCAGGATGCTTTGGGGCGTCTGCTGTACAAGAAAGCCTGTGCCAGGCAACTGCAGTTTAAACGATTAAGTTAAACGCAGAGCTATTATATATTTCGAATTATATTGAAAAAATGCGATAAAATCAATGAAAATGAAAAGGAACAGCTTACGAAAATGAAAGCGTCAAAGGACGATTTTCTGGGTTATGTTGACGAAACTGCAGCGAAACTATGATGCGTAAGTAAAAGAGAAGGATAAAATATAAAAATGTAACAAAAAGTTGATTTTAAAATTGTATAAAGTGGCAAAATGATTAAAAATAATAAAAAGATATTGAAATATATGTGCATGGCGCATATAATGCAATTAAAGAAAACGTTTAAGTATATCGTTTACGTAACAAACTGCTGCGTGAAAGAAAGCAGCAGGATATAAGGATAAGACGCAAAGAAAAAACGGAGGTGTCGAAGGCAGGAGGTAGGCGATATGGTTTCCTTAAAAGACATCGCAAAGGAATGTCAGGTTTCCGTTGCAACAGTCAGCAAGGCGCTGAACGATCATGCAGACATCACCGAGGAACGCAAGAAGATGATTCGTGAGAAGGCAGAAGAAATGGGATATCGTCCGAATCTGTTTGCGAGGACATTGAAGACGAATCGCAGTTATAACATCGGAGTTCTTTTCACGGATGCAGAGCATAATGGTCTGACACATGATTATTTCGCAGCAGTATTGGATAGCTTCAAGGTAGCTGCAGAGGCAAGAGATTATGATCTTACATTTGTCAATTGCGGAGGCTCCGGCGGAAAGCGGATGACGTATCTGGAGCATGCCAGATATCGGGGATTTGACGGAATTATGATTGCATGTGTTGATTTTTCAGAGCCGGAGGTGCTGCAGCTTGCACTGAGTGATATTCCGGTTGTGACCATCGACTATATCTTCAATGATCGTCTGGCAGTTGTTTCGGATAATGCAAAGGGAATGGAAGATCTGTTCACTTATATTTATCAGATGGGACATCGAAGAATTGCATACATCCACGGTACAGATTCCGCAGTTACAACAAACCGTCTGTCCTCTTTTTACAGGACAGCAGAAAAGTTTGGAGTGGAGATCCCGGATGAATATGTGATGATGACAAGATACCGTGATACCAAGGGCGCGGGAGAAGCGACAGAGAAGCTTCTTGATCTGAGAAGACCGCCGACTTGTATTTTATATCCGGACGATTTTGCAGCATTGGGAGGCATCCATGTGATCCGGGAACGGGGAATGTCTATCCCGGAAGATATTTCCATTGCAGGCTATGATGGAATCCGGTTGGCGAAGCTGACTGTTCCGAATCTAACGACACTCTGTCAGGATACACAGCATCTTGGACAGTACGCAGCAGAGAAGCTGATCGATCTGATCGAAAAGCCCAAAACTGCAATGCGGAATATCACGATAGTACAGGGAAAATTGTATGAGGGTCAAACAGTTTTAAAGCTGGATGGCAGCAGAGGGTAGTACGGTAATGGCTACTTCGGAAACAACGGTAAAGGATGTAGGATACTGAAAGCTCCGGAGAATGCTTAAATTTTATAAACTTATAAACTCATAGGAGGGTTTGGGGTATGAAAAAGAAAATGCTTGGTTTGTTACTTTCAACAGCAATGCTGGCAACGACAGTAGCAGGGTGCGGATCCACAGCAGCAACTACTGCTTCTGCACCGGCGGCAGAAGAGACCGCTAAGACAGAAGCGGCAGAATCTACAGCTGCAGATACTGCGGATACAGAAGCTGCCGCAGGCGACAGTTCCGAACTTGCTTATACAGGCGAGCTCGAGATTATGCATTACTCTACTTCCGAAGAATCTGAAGGAAATGGCGGCTCTGATGGCTTCCGTACCGTACTGGGTGAGTGGGATGACGCACATCCGGATATTACGCTGACGCAGACTGTTCTTGCAAATGCAGAGTATAAGACACAGATCGCAACACTGGCTGCAGCAGATGACCTGCCCGATGTATTCCTGCTTCAGGGCATGAACACCATCGACTGGGCAAAACAGGGTCTGGTTTATGATCTGACAGATGATATCAAAGCATCTCCGTATTATGCAGATTACAATACCGCGTATTTCGCACCGTTTACTTATGAAGATTCCATGTACGGCTTCCCGGCACTGACCGGCGGTACCTGTACTGTTGTGATTTATGATAAGGCAATGTGGAAAGAAGCAGGATACGATCAGTTCCCGTCTACCTGGGAAGATGTAGAAAAAGCTTCCGAGTACTTTAACGGCAAGGGTATTACGACAGTTGCATTCGGCAACGGCGGCAAGTGGCAGGCAAACTCCGATTTCCTTTCCACACTGGGCAACCGTTACACCGGCCCTGACTGGTTTATGAGCCTGGTGGCAAAGAGCGGCGCAGCATTTACAGATGATACATTTGTAAGCGCCCTGACAGAGATGCAGAGACTCTTTACCGATACCAAGATCTTCAACGAAGACTTTAACGTTGTTACCAATGAAGACGCGCGTGAATATTACATTTCCGGCGATGCAGCAGCATTCATCGGCGGTAACTGGGATGAATCCTACATCTGGGCAGCCTTAAAGGATGCTGACGAAGAGAAATTCAATAACATGGGCTTTGCGGTTCTGCCTCAGCCTGCAGATGCAACACAGGCTCCGAATTCCCAGAATATCGGTCTTGGATACGCAGTTGCAATCAACTCCAAGCTGGCTGACGATCCTGAAAAACTGGCAGCAGCAATTGACCTGGCTGAGTACATTACCGGTCCTGCATTTGCAAGCTATGTAGCTGAAAATTATGCACTGGGCGGCCTGACCAAGGTTGCAGACGTTGACCTAAGCGCATTTGATCAGATCACACAGGATTTCTACAACTGGTCTTATGTGGACACCGATACCTGTGAAATTTATGATTCTTACATTACCAATGCAGTTTGGGATGTTTTAAATACTGACCTTCAGACCATGATGAATGGTGATATCACCCCTGAAGAAGTAGCCCAGAACGCCCAGGATGCATACGAAGCCAACTACTAAGGAAAATGCCCTGCCCCGCAGAGCAGGGCATTTTCCGCTACTTCTCAAGGGGCGGAGCGCCTTGAGAAGGTTCCGAAGAGAGAGCTACTTCTCAAGGTGCGGAGCGCCTTGAGAAGGTTCCGAAATAGGAAAGTACAGAGCCGTTCTGCCTGCCATCAGGCGGGACGGCTTTTGCGCAAAATAAGGGAGGGATCCTTGATGCTGACTGCGATCAAACCAAAAAAAAGAACGATTCTCCTGTATCTGCTGGTGCCGGTGGCGATGTTCGTATTTACTGTTTTTGTACCATTGGTTACAGCACTTGTATACAGTTTTTATGAATGGAAGGGCGGCCCGCAGAAGACCTTTACAGGGCTAACAAACTACATCACTCTGTTCCATGACGGTACCTTCTGGCAGGCCTTCGGACATAATATCTATCTGGTTGTGGCGTGTATTATTGGGCAGATCGGTATTGCCTTTATTTTAGTACTGATGGTAAATTCCAGAGTTGTCAAATTAAAGGGGATCCATCGAACCTTTGGCTTCTTTCCAAGCACAATTTCTGCAGTTTGCCTTGGTTTGATCTGGAACATGATCTATCATAACCAGTACGGGATCATCAACTGGTTTTTGAGAACGATCGGCAGACCGGATCTTTGTAAGGTATGGCTCAATGAAACAAAGCTGGTCATGCTGCTTGTCTCCATTCCGCTGATTTGGCAGTATATCGGATACTACATGGTAATCATCCTTTCCGCGATTTCCTCCATCAGCACCGAAATCTTTGAAAGTGCGGAAATTGACGGTGCGAACGGTATACAGAGCGCACTCTACATTACACTGCCGCTGATCAAGAACACGATGCTTGTCTGCATTACGCTGTGTATTGCAGGTAATATGAAAGCCTTTGATAATATTTATGTTATGACAAAGGGCGGTCCCGGAACATCCTCCATGGTAATGGCGATGTATGGATATCAGGTATCCTTTAACCAGAGTAATATGGGATACGGCAGCTGTATTTCTGTGGGCATTTTTGTACTGTCACTTCTTGTGATCGGCGGAGCACAGGGGCTGATCAAACGGCTCACCAGAGAAAAGGAGGCGTAGGACATGAAAAAGGATAATGGAACACATCGTATCCGCAAAGGAATCCTGGCAGTATTTATGAATCTGATCCTGATCATTTTCTCGCTGTCCTGTATTTTCCCGATGATCTGGATGCTGTACTCTTCGTTAAAAGAAAAGAGGGCATTTAATGCAGATATTGTTGGGCTGCCCAAAAACCCGACTCTGATCAATTACATCAGGATCCTGAGCAATTCCGATTATCATCTGGGAGAATCCATGTTCAACAGTGTACGTACAACTACACTGTCCATCATTTTGATCGTATTATTTTCGTTTATTGTGGGTTATATTTTGGCAAGGGTCCATTTTAAGGGAAACCGCGCACTGTATGTCATGTTTTTGATGGGAATGCTGATTCCGATCCATTCGCTGCTGGTGCCGATCTATGTGGTTTTCAAAAAATGCGGAATTTCCGACCAGTGGTATACGCTGCTTTTACCCTATGTATCCTTCGGACTTCCGATGGGGATTTTTTTGGTAGAAGGATACGTCAAAACCATTCCGGTTTCGCTGGAAGAGGCAGCTGCAATTGATGGAAGCAGCTTTTCAAATACACTTTGGAGGATTATTCTGCCGATCACCAAACCGATTCTGGTGACAGTTGCGATCATACAGATCTTTAGCTGCTGGAATGAGTTCTCCTTCGCACTGGTACTGATCAAAAATGTTTCACTGCAGACAGTACCGCTGGCACTGACACAGTTTAAGGGACAGTTTGCATCAGATTATCCGAAGCAAATGGCGGCAATGCTGATCACCATGTCTCCTATCGTAATTTTGTATTTTGCGTTCAGTAAGCAGATTATTGAAGGAATGGTTGCAGGTGCGGTAAAGGGATGATCACACAGCTATTTGTGCCGCAGGCGTCACAAAATAGCTGGGATCGCAGAGCCGAACTGGATGTTTGCCTCGCGATTTCTTCGGCGTAAGCGTCTGCGGAATGGAGAATAACATGAAATTTACAGAAGGATATTGGTTATTGAGTGAGAGGACAAACGGACAGTTCGCATCACAGGCATACCATATAGAAGCAATGGAAAACGGACTGCGGGTAGTGGCTCCGACATCACCGGTATTATCCAGAGGCGACACATTAAATCGACCGACCATTACAATAGAATTTCTCGCGGTTTCTCCGGAGGTGATTTCGGTTCGTGCCTGGCATTATGAGGGCTACAGGACGGGAGAGGCCCGATTTGAGAAAAAGGAGACGACCTGCGATGCAGTTGTGACAATAACGGAGAATGAGGCAGTTTTGGATGCCGGACGCGTGAGTGTGCATGTTGACCGGAAAAACTGGGGCTACAGCTTCTGGGCAGATGGAAAACTGCTGACGTCCTCCGGATTCCATAATCTCGGCTATGTCCGCTGGGACAAAAGAGTCTCCAGCATGCTGCCGCAGGATAATTATATGAAGGAGCATGAGTACACCCCTTATATGACCCAGGATCTTTTGCTTGCACCCGGAGAAAATGTATATGGCTTCGGAGAACGCTTTACTGCGTTTGTCAAAAATGGTCAGGCAGTAGAAACCTGGAACGAGGATGGAGGTACAGCTTCACAGGTAGCCTATAAAAATATTCCGTTTTATATGACCAACAGAGGCTATGGTGTATTTGTGGATCATACAGGCAATGTGTCCTTTGAAGTAGCAAGCGAGAAGGTGGAGTATGTCGGATTTTCTGTACCCGGGGAAGAACTCCGGTACTATCTTTTTTACGGACCGACTCATAAGGAAATTTTAAAAGCCTATACGGGTCTGACCGGACGTCCGGCGCTTCCTCCGGCATGGTCCTTTGGACTGTGGCTTTCTACCTCCTTTACGACGGATTATGATGAGCAGACAGTTACCTCTTTTCTGGAAGGCATGGAGGAGAGGAAGATCCCCCTGAGCGTATTCCATTTTGACTGCTTCTGGATGAAAGGACTGCAGTGGTGTGATTTTGAATGGGATCCGGAGACATTCCCGGATGTAAAGGGAATGCTGCAGCGTTATCATGAAAGAGGGCTGAAAATCTGTGTATGGATCAACCCGTATATTGCGCAGGGAACAAAAACCTTCCGGGAAGCTGCAGCAGGCGGTTATCTGTTGAAGCGCGCAGACGGACACGGTATCTGGCAGACCGATAACTGGCAGAATGGCATGGGAGTTGTGGATTTTACAAATCCGAAAGCCTGCAAATGGTATCAGGGCAAGCTGCGCAGCCTGTTGGAAATGGGTGTGGACTGCTTTAAAACGGATTTTGGCGAGAGAATCCCGATCGATGTTGTGTACCAGGATGGCAGCGAGCCGGTCAGCATGCACAATTACTATGCATTTCTTTATAACCGCTGTGTTTTTGAACTGTTGAAAGAAGTAAAAGGTCAGCAGGAGGCGGTTGTTTTTGCAAGAAGTGCGACAGCAGGAGGACAGCAGTTCCCTGTGCACTGGGGAGGTGACAGCAGCGCATCTTACATTTCCATGGCAGAGACGCTGCGTGGAGGTCTGTCGTTTGCGATGTCTGGATTTTCCTTCTGGAGTCATGATATCGGCGGCTTTGAAAATACTGCTCCTGCAGATGTATACAAACGATGGCTTGCATTTGGCCTGCTTTCCTCTCACAGCCGCCTGCATGGATCGGGAAGCTACCGGGTACCGTGGGCATTTGATGAGCAGGCCTGTGATGTGGCGAGATATTTTGTGCAGCTGAAATGCAGCCTGATGCCGTATCTGTATGCAAAAGCGGTGGAAGCGCATGAGGACGGTACGCCGGTAATGCGTCCTATGGTATTTGAGTTTGAAGACGATCCGGCCTGCCAGACTCTGGATATGCAGTATATGCTGGGGGAAAGTCTGCTGACAGCACCGATCTTTTCGGAGGATGGCAGCGCAGCCTGGTATCTGCCGGAGGGCACGTGGACAAATTATCTGGACGGCACAGTCAAAGAGGGCGGAAGGTTTTACAAGGACAGATTTGACTATTTCTCCCTGCCGCTTTATGTGCGGGAAAATACCCTGCTGGCAGTCGGCAGCGTGACAGAGCGCCCGGATTATGATTATGCGGCAAGCTCTGTGCTGCATCTGTTTGCATTAAAGGATGGAAAAGAGGCAGTCTGCAAAATCCCGGATATCCACGGACAGATTGTGGAAACCGTAAAAGCGATCCGCAGTGGTCAAAAAATTGTCGTAACGGCAGATGGTAAAAACAGGGAAGAGGATGCTGCTTTTGCATTGGTGATGCATGACGAAAACGGCAATATGCAGGAAATTTCGGTTCCGGCAAAGGGAGAGGCTGTGCTGGAGCTGATCTGAAAAGTCGAAACCATATCCGTGATATCTGCAGCTTTGGATGGCAGGGCTGACGGATAACAGCATGAAATCCGGAATCAGAACAGGGGCGGACGAAAATAGTCTGTCCCTGTTTTTTATCTCATAGGAAAATGCATCCTATGAAATAAAAACGCTCCGCGAGGATGCGCACTCGGCGCAAGGGTAGATGGTTGCCGAAGCAACCGCGCCTCGGCGCGAGAATGTGCCAAGGCACATTCTTTTTTATAGCTGCGGGTCTGGTTTTTTATCGTGTGAAATGGTACAATAAAAATGTATGCGGTGCAAAAACAGCCTCCGGTGTGATCGGAGACTGTCAAAATAGAAAACAGGAGGATTTATTTCCATGAAAGTGCTTGTAATCAACTGCGGCAGCTCCTCTTTGAAGTATCAGCTGATCGACAGCCAGAGTGAAGAGGTCCTGGCAAAGGGACTGTGTGAAAGAATCGGAATCGAAGGCAGCAGCGTAACCCATCAGAAAGCCGGCGAAGGCAAAAAGACGGAAGCGGTTCTGATGAAGGACCATACCGATGCAGTAAAGGTTGTGATCGAGAAGCTGACAGATCCGGCAGAGGGCGTGATCGCATCTCTGAAGGAAATTGATGCAGTAGGTCACAGAATCGTACATGGCGGAGAAAAATTCAAGGGATCTGTTGTGATTGATGACAGTGTGCTGGAAGCAATTGCAGAATGCAATGACCTTGCGCCGCTTCACAATCCGGCAAACCTGATCGGTATCAGATCCTGCCAGAAGGTAATGCCCGGTGTGCCGATGGTGGCTGTATTCGATACCGCATTCCATCAGACGATGCCCGGCAAGGCTTATTTATACGGTCTGCCGTATGAATATTATGAAAAATACAAAGTACGTCGTTACGGCTTCCATGGAACCAGCCATGATTTCGTTTCCAAACGTGTCGGAGAACTGCTTGGAAAAGACAGAAAAGATCTGAAAATCATCGTATGCCATCTCGGCAACGGTGCTTCCGTATCCGCAGTTGACCACGGGAAATCCGTGGATACCTCCATGGGTCTGACACCACTGGAAGGTCTGATGATGGGAACCAGAAGCGGCGATATGGATCCTGCGATCGTTGGTTTTATCGCAGAAAAAGAAAATCTGACAGCTGCAGAGGTCATCAATATCTGCAACAAAAACTCCGGTGTGCTTGGCCTGTCCGGTATTTCCAGCGACTTCCGTGATCTGGTAGAAGCTGCGGCAGCAGGCAACGACCATGCGCAGACGACGCTGGAAGCATACGCTTATCGTGTCGGCAAATATATTGGTGCATATGCGGCTGCTATGAACGGTGTGGATGCCATCGTATTTACAGCAGGAATTGGTGAAAACAACGCACAGGTTCGGGCTCTGATCAGTCAGTATACAGGCTTCCTTGGCTGCGAGATCGATCTGGAAAAGAATAAGGCGGCAGTCGGTGTGGAGGCTGTTATTTCCACTCCGGAATCCAAAGTAACAGCCCTGGTGGTTCCGACCAATGAAGAGCTTGCCATTGCGCGGGAAACAGTTCGTCTGGTGAACGCGTAAGGGAAACGATAATTTGCAACAGGTACGGGCGTTGTCCTGCCGGGGAACCGACGGACAGCGCCCGTGGTAGAATGTATGGAAAAGATCATTGTACTGAAGGGGATTGCAGTCCCTTATGAACTGCAGCGGAAAAATATCAGGAGAATGAACCTGCGCGTCCACAGAGATGGGCGCGTTTTGGTTTCTGCGAGCAGAGATACAGCGCAGTGGGAAATAGAGGCGTTTCTTCTGGGAAATGCGGATTTTGTCCTGCAGAACCGGGAACGCTGTCTGAAGCTGATTGAAGCCGGAGATGGAATCAGCGCCGGGAAAAATCGACGCTATGAAGATGGGGATGTGCTCTATCAGTGTGGAAAAGCCTGCCGCCTTTGTGTTGTGGAGGGCAGGAAAGAGTCGGTGGAGCGGATCGGCCGTGTGATTTTAGTGACACAGAAAAATCCATCCGATGCAGACAGACGCAGACGGATGCTCGAAGGGTATCTGACACAGTGCTGCCTGGAGCAGATGGAAGAAATCTGTGAGAGGTTTTATCCGGTTTTTTCCCGGATGGGGGTAGCGTGGCCCCAGATTAAAGTGCGCAGTATGGTGTCCCGATGGGGAAGCTGTCAGCCGAAAAAGAAGATCGTGACTTTTTCCAGACAGCTCGGGGAGACGCCGCCTGCGTGTATGGAATATGTTGCAGTACATGAGTTCTGCCATTTTATCCAGCCGAATCATTCCCCGGCGTTTCATCAGCTTATGACGGAGCTGATGCCGGACTGGAGGCAGAGAAAGCAGCTGTTGAACAGCCGGGCATGGGTCGATGTCGGGGAAACATAATGTGGTTGGAAGCCTGTGCTTTCCATTGAAAAAATGCGTCTGCCATGGAGAAAAGATTCCGTGCGGCAGGCGCATTTTTGTTCGTTTTTGTCTATATATGCCTGAAACGATAAACGATTGTGGATGTTTCGAAAAATTGCATCGGGACTGTTTGGAGAACCGCAGGCGCTACCGCGCCAGTTCTGTGCACACTTCACGGACACTGTCGAAAATCCAGGTTGGTTTGGTGTCGCTCTTTTCCAGGTCATCAAGTGTCGCCTCGCCGGAGAGGACACAGATCGTATCGACTCCTGCATTGACACCGCAGGCGATGTCTGTGTAGATGCGGTCACCGACGATCACGGTGTCCTCTTTGGAGATGCCGAGCTTTTTTAAAACACAGTCGATCATGATCGGTTCTGGCTTGCCGATGAAAAACGGTGTTTTGCCGGTCGCATTTTTGAGCATGATGCTCATGGAGCCGCAATCCGGGATGTAGCCGAAGCTGACCGGACAGACAAGATCCGGATTGGTTGCAAGATAAGCAATCTCACGCCCGAGCATGATGCAGGTGTCACGTACCTTTTCAGAGGTATTTTCTGTATCAAAGCCGATTAAAACGACAGAGGCGGAATCCTCCGGCTTCGTGACAACGCGGATGCCGTTTTGCTCCAGCTCTGCGACAAGAGAACGGGTTCCCATACAGAAAACGGTCTGTCCGGGATAATTCTCCTGAAGATAAAAAGCGGTTGCCTGGCTGGAAGTATAGAAATGCGAAGCATCGGCGGTAATTCCCATCCGGTTTACTTTTTCCACATAGTCCTTTACGGATTTGGAGGAATTGTTGGTGATGAAAATATAGCGTCCTCCATTTTTTTCAATCTGGGAAAGAAAATCCAGCGTTCCTTCAAAAATTGAATTTTCATTATAGATCGTGCCGTCCATATCCAGCAGGAACAGCTTTTTATGCCGGAGTGCATCCGCGTTTTTTTTAAATTTATCTGTAAGCATTTCGGATCAGTTCTCCCTGAAACCGGTGGCAACCGGAATATTTTTGGTGGCGACGATATCCGCACCCGTACCTGCCGCGTCGCGCAGCAGGACATCTCCGATTTGAACCGGGGCGACAGCGTGGATCTGACGGATCGCTTCCATGACATCCTTTATTTTACCTTTGGGGATATCGGAGGCAGTCTTAACGGAAACGACAGGCAGGACGCCGCCGGAAACCAGCGCTGTAGAAGTTACGATACGGGTTGGATTGGTGACCTCCCTACGACCGTAAGCAGCGCCGCGGGGGCAGGTATTACCGGTGACGGATACAACCTCGCCGTTTTCAAGCGTAACAGTAAGCGGGCAGCCCAGAGGGCAGCAGATGCAGATTAGATTTTTTTCTTCCATAACAAATCAGCCCTCCTCTTTTGCAACACAGATTGTGATGGATTGTGCGTCGGCGGGAATTGCAGATTTTTTCAGGATGATCTGCTGCATTTCGCCGGGCGCAAGCTTCTTCTTTTTCTGGCGCAGCAGACAGGTATCACCTGCTGTAACAGTCAATACTGCGTCTGTGAATACGCTTCCGACGCGGAAACGAACCAGAAGCGTGTCCTCCATATGGGACAGCCGAATGGACTGCGGAACCGTGTATCGGATGCCGCCCGATGGAATAAGCGGGATGCCGATGGAACCGTTCGCAGCAGCGGCGTTGTGAGCGTTATTGTTAGCCTTTACGCCGGTTGAACCTTGCCCGGCAGAAGCGCTGCTCGCGCCGCTGTCAGCCTGTGTGGTCGAATTCTGTTCAGCGGAAGCAGTGCCTGCGCCATCACCCGCTGTCTGCCGGATATATTCTGCCGCGAATTTTCCGGCACGTCCGGCTTCTTCGGAAACGTAATCGACCAGATCATGTACGTGCAGGACATTGCCGCAGGCGAATACGCCAGGAACGTTCGTTTCGAGGCTTTCATTCACCAGTGGACCGCCTGTGACGGGGGATAAGGATACACCGAGTTTGGTGGAAAGTTCGTTTTCGGGGATAAGTCCACAGGAGAGCAGCAGTGTATCGCAGGGGATATTTTGCTCGGTTCCGGGGATCGGCTTGCGGTCAGGACCGACCTGTGCCAGTGTAATGCCGGTTACGCGATCTTTTCCCTGAATATCGATGACTGTATGGGAAAGCAGCAGCGGAATGTCAAAATCCTCCAGGCACTGGACGATATTTCGCTGCAGACCGCCGGAATAGGGCATCAGCTCGGCAACGGCTTTGACTTTCGCACCTTCGAGGGTCATTCGACGCGCCATAATCAGACCGATATCGCCGGAGCCGAGGATTACTACCTCTTTACCCGGAAGAAAGCCTTCCATATTGACGAGACGCTGGGCTGTACCGGCGGTGTAAATGCCTGCCGGACGGAAGCCTGGGATGTTTAAAGCGCCTCTGGGGCGTTCACGGCAGCCCATCGCGAGAATTACACTGCGGCAGGGCAGCTGCAGGAGTCCGTCTGCGCGGTTCATGGCTGTAACACAATGCAGGCCTGTGGAAGCGTCTGTGCTGATATCCAGAACCATTGTGGAGAGCTTATAGGGAATTTCCAGTGCGAGCGCTTCGTCGATGAAACGGGAAGCGTATTCTGGTCCGGTCAGCTCTTCCTGAAAGGTGTGCAGACCGAAGCCGTTGTGGATACACTGATTTAAAATGCCGCCCAGCTCCTGATCGCGTTCGAGGATCAGAAGATTGGAAACTCCGTTTTTATGGGCGGCGATAGCGGCAGCAAGTCCGGCAGGACCTCCGCCGATGACGATCAGATCATATTGTTTCATAAGCCCGATTCCTCCCTTGTAGTGCCGGTAAGCAGTTCAGAGCCTTGCCCGTGTTTGGTGACAGAAAGTGGGTTCATGGAAAGCTCGCGTTCGAGGATTTCCATGACTCTGGGAGAACAGAAACCTGCCTGACAGCGTCCCATTCCGGCACGGGTGCGTCGTTTTACGCCGTCTAAGGAGCGTGCGCCGACCGGACGGCGGATTGCATTTATAATTTCTCCCTCTGTAACGGTTTCACAGCGGCAGATCACATTGCCGTATGCAGGATCTTCTGCCAGAAGCTCTTTTAATTCCTCCGGGGAAGCGGAAGCGACACAGGGAATGCCCTTGCGGGTCGCAATAAAGTTGTCCTTGCAGGAAGCCCCAAGCTTATGGGAAACCAGCTCTGCAACATATTCTCCGATTGCGGGAGCGGAGGAAAGACCGGGAGATTCGATTCCGGCACAGTCAAAGAAGCCGGGAGCATCCTCTGCCTCACCAATTACGAAATCACCGCCAGCCTCGGAGGCGCGCAGACCTGCAAACGAGGTAATTGTCAGATTACCGGGCAGGGACGGAACGCTGAGCCGTCCTTTTTCCATAACGTCAGCAAGTCCTGCCTGGGTGGTATTGACGGCCTCTTTATCGGAAAGGTTTTCGGCGGTGGGACCGACTAACAGGTTTCCGTGGACGGTGGGGCTGACCAAAATGCCCTTGCCCGTCTTTCCGGGAAGCTGAAAGATCGTATGGGAAACGAGGGTTCCGGCTTTTTTGTCCAGAAGCTGGTATTCTCCGCGGCGGGGCGTGATAGAAAGCTTGTGGGCGCTGACCTGATTGTGCAGCTCGTCCGCATAGACACCGGCGGCGTTGATGATACAGCGCGTTTCAAAGGTGTCGCCGGCAGCGGTTAAAACGTTCCAGTGACCGTCAGAAGCGTTGCGGGAAAGGGCTTTTACTGTAGTGTCAAAGCGGAACGAAACGCCGTTTACGGCAGCGTTTTCCGCCAGGGCGATCGTCATCAGGAACGGACATACAATTCCACCGGTCGGGCAGACAAGCACAGCCTTTACGTCGTCGGAAAGTGCTGGCTCGAGGGACTTGATAGCCTCACCGGTCACGATGGAAAGACCGGGAACGCCGTTTTTGCGTCCGCGGTCTGCCAGCTCTTCCAGTTCCGGAATCTGGGATTCTTCAAAACAAAGTACCAGAGAACCGTTTCTGGTAAAGGGAAAATTGAGGTCAGCGGAGAGCTGATCCATGAGTTCGTTCCCTCTCACATTAAAACGGGCTTTTAAGGAGCCGGGCTTTGCGTCGTGTCCGGCATGGATGATGGCGCTGTTTGCTTTGGAGGTTCCGCAGCAGACGTCCTCTTCTTTTTCCAGCACCAGGATATTTAGTTGATAACGGGAAAGCTCCCGTGCAATCGCGCATCCGGTCACACCGGCGCCGATTATGATTGCATCATACATGGTAAATTCTCCTTTCGGAAAAATGAAAGTCAGGCACTTGTAAATTACGGCAGAATGTGTCCGGCAGCAAGATAGAGACGATACCATTCCTCACGGGTTAGCGTAATATCGCAGGCGGCGCAGATCTCGCGGAAGCGGGAGGGCTTTGTCGTGCCGGCGATCAGCTGCATGTGTGCAGGGTGACGCAGAATCCATGCAGCTGCAATTGTTGTCGGAGTTGTGTGGTATTTGTCTGCAATTTCCTCCAGACAGTGGTTCAATTCGGGATACTTGTCGCTGCCGATGAAAACGCCTTCAAAAAAGCCGTACTGGAACGGTGACCAGGTCTGGATGGTGATATCGTTGAGACGGCAGAAATCGAGAATGCTGTCGTCGCGGTCAATTGCACCGGCGGTTGTCATGTTGACTTCCATGCCGCTCTGGATCATGGAAGAGTTGGGCAGGGAAAACTGCAGCTGGTCGGTTACGAGGGGCTGGCTGATATATTTCTGCAGCAGCCTGATCTGGCTGGATTTGTGGTTGGAAACGCCGAAGTTGCGGACCTTGCCGCTTTGCTGCAGCTGGTTGAAGGCTTCTGCCACTTCTTCCGGCTCCATCAGGGCATCCGGACGGTGCAGGACAAGCACATCCAGATAGTCAGTGCGCAGACGCTTCAGAATGCCGTCTACAGAAGATAAAATGTGTTCTTTGGAAAAATCATACATAACGCCGGAAACAATGCCGCATTTGGACTGCAGAAGGATCTTGTCGCGGACAGAGGGGGACATGTGGATCGCGTCTGCAAACGCTTCCTCGCAGGTGCCCTGACCGTAGATGTCGGCGTGTTCGAAAAAGTTGCAGCCAAGCTCCAGCGCCGTTGCAACGAGTTCCTCGGCTTCTTTAGCGGAAACGTCGCGGATGCGCATGCAGCCGAGGGCAACGGAAGGGACTGTCAGTCCACTTTTTCCAAGTTGAATATATTTCATATACCTATACCTCCACCGGGTAAATTTCACTGCTTTCAGTATACCTCATAAGACGGGAAAAGGAAAGAAAAAGAGATGTCCGGAAGCGTTCAAAAAACGATACCAGAAGAGAGAATTTTGCGTATAGAGAGGGAGATCCCTGCACGCAAAAACCGGCGGAGATTTTTGAAAAATCTCCGCCGGCTGAAAAAGCCAGGTGTAAAGCAGCCGGTGGCAGTTGCCGTTGTCGGTCAGTTGCCGAAAGCTGCGGAATCCGCCGCTGCGAGCTCAGGCTTGCGCATTAGAATCGCCATAAACTCTTCGCCTGTAATCGTTTCATGCTCGTACAGGTATTTAGCGATTTCATGAAGCTTGGGCAGGTTATCCTGCAGAAGCTGGATCGCTTTCTGGTGCTGCGCTTTTACAAGGTCGACGGTCAGGGTATCGATCTGGGTCTGCGTCTCGGGTGAGCAGGAAAGGGAAGAATCGCCGCCCAGATACTGGTTTGCAACGGTTTCCATTGCAACCATATCGAAAGTATCGCTCATGCCGTAGCGGGTGATCATTGCACGTGCGAGCTTGGTTGCCTGCTCGATATCGTTGGAGGCACCGGTTGTGATGGAGTGGAAGATGATTTCCTCTGCTGCGCGGCCGCCGGTCAGCGTTGCAATCTTATTTGCCATTTCTTCTTTGGACATCAGGAAACGTTCGCCTTCCTCGACCTGCATGGTATAACCAAGGGCACCGCTGGTACGGGGAATGATTGTGATCTTGTGTACCGGTGCGGAGTTCGTCTGCAGAGCGGCGACAAGGGCATGACCGACTTCATGATAGGAAACGATCAGTTTTTCTTTTTCGGAGAGCACGCGGCTCTTTTTCTGGTAGCCTGCGATAACAACCTCGATGCTTTCTTCGAGGTCTGCCTGTGTTGCAAAACGACGACCGTCGCGGACTGCACGCAGAGCAGCTTCGTTGACGATGTTGGCGAGTTCAGCGCCGGAGGCACCGGAAGCAGCTTTTGCGATTTCATGGAAGTTTACATTATCTGCAATCTTGATCTTACGGGCATGTACCTTCAGGATATCTTCGCGGCCCTGTAAGTCAGGCAGCTCAACCGGAATTCGGCGGTCGAAACGTCCGGGTCTGGTCAGCGCAGGATCAAGGGAATCCGGGCGGTTCGTCGCTGCCAGGATGACAACGCCTTTGGAACCATCGAAACCGTCCATTTCTGTCAGCAGCTGGTTTAAGGTCTGTTCCCGCTCGTCGTTGCCGCTGATCTGTCCATCACGCTTTTTACCGATTGTATCGATCTCATCGATGAAGACGATACAGGGAGCCTTTTCACTCGCCTGTTTGAACAGGTCACGTACCTTGGCTGCGCCCATGCCGACGAACATTTCCACGAATTCAGAACCGGAAATGGAGAAGAAGGGAACGTCCGCTTCACCAGCGACTGCCTTGGCAAGCAGGGTTTTACCGGTTCCGGGAGGGCCTACGAGCAGTGCGCCTTTGGGCATTGTTGCGCCGATTGCACGGTATTTTTCAGGGTTATGCAAAAAGTCTACGATTTCGGTCAGAAGCTCTTTTGCCTCATCTTCACCTGCTACATCAGAAAACTTGATGCCGGTGGAGGATTTGACATAAACCTTGGCGTTGCTCTTGCCGAACGACATCGCGCCGCCGGGACCTCCGGTCATGCTGTTGGTCATCTTTTTAAAGAGCAGCTGGCCTAAAAAGATGAAAATAATAGTAGGCAGGATAAAACCGATCAGCATATTCATCAGAGGGGACTGCTGAGTCGGAATCTCTCTGGTCAGATCCGCACCGGAGGAAGTGATCTTATCGATCAATTCGCTGTCGGTGTTGATCAGACCGGTCTTGCAGACCTGAGTTTTGCCATCCTGTTTGAGGGTGTAATAAATGATAGAATCCTGAACGTCGAACTGGACCTCCTGAATCTGTTTGCTGTCGATACCTTTTAAAAAGTCACTGTAGGTCGTTTCCCTGATGCTTCGTTCCATGATCCCCGGAAGAACAAAAATATTAAGCAGGAACATAACGATCAGAGCGACGACGGCATACGTGGCAAGCACTTGTTTTGGTTTTTTGTCATCGGGATTGGTTGTCATAGGTGTCTCCATTCTGTGCGCTGTCTGCACGGCACGGACATGTCGGGATGTCCGGGAAAAATAGTGTCTTAAAAACGTTTCAGATTAAGTTTATTATGCGTCCGGCCTGGGAAATTTACAAGAAAAGAATTGAAAAGAAATTCTAAAAGAAATATAAACTGAAAAGGAATCGGAGAGGGTATCATGTTCTTATGTGCATCTGAAAACAGGAGAACAAAAAAACACCGTCCCCGAAAGTCAAGCTTTCAAAAACAGTGTTTCTTAGTGCACCGCCAGGGGCTCGAACCCTGGACACCCTGATTAAGAGTCAGGTGCTCTACCAACTGAGCTAGCGGTGCATTTTCTTTTGTTTCGCTGAATCTCTGTATCGCTCAGCGACAAGATATATTATATGGCATGGATCGAGTTTTGACAAGTGTTTTTTGAAGAAAATTTAAGAAAAATATGCATAAAAAATGAAATATAAAAACGAGGTAATGCAGCAAAATAAATAAATAAGTCGAAAAAACGATAGACACGAATATGAAAAAAAGAATATAACAGGAAATAACTATAAAAATCAGAAAAGGCAGAAAATTTAAAACGGGTCAAAAATTGGAATGATTGCCGTGCTTTTTTGCAAAACGCTTTTCCTGGTGGCGGCTTTGGAACGGATATGGTAGAATAAACTGAATTGCGCATGCGAGGCAGAATCTTAGATTCTTATCTGCCAAATGGAGACAAAATGCAAAAGAAAACAACAACGTTGATTTATGGAACAGGGAACGCCGGGAAGCTCGATTTGATGCGCCATTACCTGAGCACGCTGCAGGAGATTCGCCTGCTCGGTTTAAAGGATTTGCCATTTTGCTGGGGAGAGATAGAAGAATGTGGGAAGGACCCGCTGGAGAATGCGCGGCAGAAAGCCCTCGCATATTACCGAATCTGCGGGCAGCCGGTTTTTTCACAGGATAGCGGTCTTTATATAGAAGGACTGCCCAAGGAGCGTCAGCCGGGCGTGCATGTACGGCGGGTAAACGGTGTCAACCTGACGGATGAGCAGATGCGGAAATATTATAAGAAGATTGCCGCAGAGCTTGGCGGGCGGTGCGTCGCACAGTATCAGAACGCGATTTGCCTGGTTTTTTCTGAGAATGAAATTTACGAAGCCAGAGGCGGTGCACTGAACTGGAAAAAATTCTGGCTGATGACAGAGGAGCGGCCACAGCGGATGGAAGGCTTTCCTCTGGATGCGATCTGTGCAGATTACCGGACAGGCAGACACTTTTATGATGGAGAAGCTACAATGCCGGAGGAAGAGGGAGACGGCGTGCGTGATTTTTTCAGGAATGCATTAAAGCTGCACGAAATGAGGAATAAGATTGAAAAATAAACTTTTTTAATCGCGAGATTTGTGTCTGCGCGCACTTGACACAAACTCGACATGCGCAAAAAGCGTGCGCAGAAATGAGCGAGAAAGATGACAGAAAAATTATATGATGTGAATGCGTATCTGACAGAATTTGATGCGGCGGTCGTAAGCTGCCAGGTGTTGAAGGAAGGCACAGAGCGAGACGTGAATGGTCAGCTGGCAGTTGGCGAAGCAGCGCGGCCGGATGCGCCACTCTGGGAGGTTGCTCTGGATCGAACCGCCTTTTATCCGGAGGGCGGCGGTCAGCCCTGCGATTTCGGTGTACTCGGCGGCGCCCGGGTGACAGATGTACAGGAAAAGGACGGCATAATTTTCCATTTGTGCAGCGCCCCGTTGGAGGTTGGAAGCTGCGTGCATGGAACCATTGACTGGGACAGAAGGCTGATGCATATGCGGGAGCATTCCGGAGAACATATCATTTCCGGTATCATCTGCCATACTCACGGCTATTCGAATATCGGCTTCCATATGGGAAAGGACTGCGTGACGATCGATTTTTCGGGACCGCTGACGGCAGAACAGATTCAGGAGGCGGAAGACCTGGCGAACCAGAAGGTACTGGAGAATATAGAAATTCTGGCGGAGTATCCGGACAGGGAGACCCTTGCAACACTGGATTACCGCAGTAAAAAAGAGCTGACCGGGGCGATCCGCATCGTTACGATTCCGGGTGCGGATGTGTGCGCCTGCTGTGGAACGCATGTGAAATACACAGGTGAGGTCGGACCTATCAAGGTCATTTCTGCAGAGCATGCAAAGGGTGGAAGCCGTCTGGATATTCTGATCGGGGAAAAAGCGCTGGCAGATTATAAGTGCCGATTCGAAAACACGCAGAAAATCTCGGCATTGCTGTCTGTAAAGCCGGAGCAGACCGCGGAAGCAGCCCAAAAGCTGCTGCAGACGGTGGCTGATCTAAAACAGGAGCTCGGCGCGTTAAAGCTGCGCCTGCTGGAAGAAAAGGTGGATGCCGTAGAGACCGGAAGCAGCGCCTGCGTGCTGTTTGAGCAGGGACTGAGCACAGTGGACGTCCGTAAGCTGGCGGATAAGCTGGCACAGAAGGTCTTATTTGCAGCAGTGTTTAATGGCAGCGATACAGATGGTTATCAGTATGTGATCTGCGCATCTGACCGGGATGTTTCGGCGTTTGGCAAGGCGTTCAACAAGGCACTTTGCGGGCGCGGCGGCGGGAAAAATCCAATGATCCAGGGACAGGTAAAAGCAGAGCAGAAAGCAATTTGGGAATACCTGACAAAAGGAGGAGTTTTGCAGGATGGAAAATAAAGACAGAAAGCTGGTATTTTTTGATATTGACGGAACTCTGGTCGATGGACCGACCCATCAGATTCCGCAGAGTGCAGTGGAGGCGATCCGTAAACTTCGCGAAAATGGACACCTGGCATTTATCAATACGGGACGGACGTTGGTGAGCATTGAGCCGAGAATCCGCGAAATCGGATTTGACGGCCTGGTATGTGGCTGCGGAACACATATTTATTATGAAGGAGAAACGTTGTTTAGCCACAGCATTTTGCATGAAAAATGTACGGAAATCGTATATGAGCTGCGCAGACTCGGCATCCCGACATTTTTTGAAGCGGAGGAGCATGTGTATTATGACAGCCGCTGTATGAGTCCGGAGCTTGGCAATTCGGTTTCCAATTTTAAGAGTCTGAACTGCTCTGTGCCGGATATGCCGGAGCGGCCAGAGGACAGTGATGTGGTGTTTGATAAATTTTTCTGCCTGCTTCGTCCGGATGATCCGGTGGATAAGCTGAGAAGCTTTATCGGAGACGAATTTACTGCAGTGCCCCAGGGAGAGCATTATCTGGAAATCGTTCCGACAGGCTGCAGCAAGGCGGAGGGGATCCACATTTTACAGAAAAAACTGGGAATCCCCAAGGACAACTGTTATGCCATTGGGGACTCTGAAAACGATATTCCGATGCTGGAGGCTGTGCCCCACAGCATTGCGATGGGTGTCTGCTCCAAAACGATCCTGCCGTATTGCAGCTACCGGACCACGCCGGTTCTGGAGGACGGAATCGCGAACGCGTTAAAGCACTACGGGCTGATTTAAGCCGTCTACGCGGGTGCGATTGTACTGCGTGGAATGGTAACGGGTACTGGATGCCTGATACGGGATGAGATCCTCCTGTAGATTTTTAATGAAAGGATGATAAAAAAAGACGGGAAGAAAATCCTGTCTTTTTTTGTTCTGAGTGCTTATAGGTTCATAAATAAAACCCTTTCGTTTGCCATAGGCTCCTCCCACTACCTTTAGGTGGTGGGAGGACCCTTGTAAATCTTTAATCGTTAACCCTGATTCTCAATATATTTTTGTATGGTAGTTGACGATACTTCTCCAATGCTGCAAGCAAAATATCCGTCTGACCAAAATATTTTTTTCTTCCAATACTGTTTAGACAGAAACGAACCATATTTGTGCCATAAGTATTAGCAATATCGTTAACATCATCAGCGATAGAATCTTTGAGTAATTGTTTACGATATTTGGTTACTAGAACTATATGTACTTTAAGGCTGTATTTCCGTCTGTTATGACGATTGTATCTATTATCCATAATTCACGTCACCTCAAAACATTGATTTTCACTAATTATTATTATATAATATATTTAGTGAAATATCTATGAAAGGAGTACATATATGGAACAAATGACTATTACAGCTAAAATTCAAATAGTCGTAGATGAAACAGATAAGGTTTTGCTTGATGAAACTATGTCTGTTTATCGTAATGCCTGTAATTATGTTTCAGACTATGTATTCCGTACTCATGACTTAAAGCAGTTTTCGCTCAATAAGGTTTTGTATTCTACTTTACGGGAAAATTTTAACCTTAAATCGCAAATGGCTCAGTCTGTTTTGAAGACTGTTATCGCCAGATATAAGACCATTCTTGAGAATCAAAACGAATGGATGAAACCCTCGTTCAAAAAGCCTCAGTATGATTTGGTTTGGAACAGAGATTATTCCTTAACACAAAACTGCTTTTCAATCAATACGCTAAACGGTCGTGTGAAGTTATCTTATTTTGCAGACGGAATGTCTAAGTATTTCGACCATACGATTTATAAGTTTGGTACAGCTAAACTTGTAAATAAGCATGGCAAGTATTATCTTCATATACCAGTAACCTACGATGTCGAAGAAAGTAATGTTTCTGACATCTGTAATGTTGTGGGTATAGATAGAGGTATTAACTTTGTTGTTGCCACTTATGACAGCAAAAACAAGTCTGGATTTGTTAGTGGTAAGGCTATGAAGCAAAAACGTGCTAATTATTCCAAACTTCGTAAAGAACTCCAAATGCGACAGACCTCATCTTCAAGACGAAGAATAAAAGCTATTGGTGGGCGAGAAAACCGTTGGATGCAGGATATTAACCATCAGGTATCAAAGGCACTCGTCAAAAATAACCCCAAGCACACTCTCTTTGTATTGGAAGATTTATCAGGTATTCGTAATGCTACAGAACGTGTTAAAACAAAAGACCGTTATGTTGCTGTATCATGGTCTTTCTATGACCTTGAGCAAAAACTAATCTACAAAGCAAAACAGAATCAATCTTCTGTTATTAAGGTAGATCCTCGCTATACAAGTCAGTGTTGCCCTTGTTGTGGACACATTGAAAAGGCTAACCGCAATAAGAAGATGCATCTGTTTACTTGCAAAAACTGTGGTTATAAATCTAATGATGACCGCATTGGAGCTATGAATCTGTATCGTATGGGAATAGACTATCTTGCAGATAGCCAAGTACCTAATACAGTTGTAACAGAGTAAACTCTGCTACAAAGGGTGTTGTCAACCATCCTATGATGTAACGCCACTTTAGATAGCAGTATCTATTGGGGTTAAAGGTCGGAGGTGTAAACCGTTAGTACGACTGGGCAGTTACAAGCCCATGACCTTTAGGTCGTGGGTAGTTGACACAATGAAGTACGATATGGATTTAACCCTTGATACCGGATGTAGCCACGCTTTCGATAAACTGCTTCTGGAAGATGAAGAAGATTACAACCAGCGGGATAACGGCTAATACGGCGCCTGCCATCTGCATCGGGTACTGTGTTGTGTACTGACCCTGCAGAGTGGACAGTGCAGGACCTAAGATCAGCTTATCCATGGAGTTGTTGACGATCAGAGGCCACATGAAGTCGTTCCATGCGAACTTGAAGGTGAAGATGGTCAGCGCTGCGATACCGGGCTGGATTAACGGAACCATAATACGTCCGAAAATCTGGAACCGGTTACAGCCATCTACGATTGCGGCATCTTCCAGCTCCTGAGGCATGGACATAAAGAACTGCCGCAGCAGGAATGTACCGAAGGCACTGAACAGGTTCGGAAGAAACAGCGCCGGGATGGTGTTCAACAGTCCCATCTTCTGGATTAACTGATACTGGGGAAGCAGGAAAATCTGTCCGGGAACCATCAGGACGGATAACAGCAGTACGAAAATAAAGTTTTTGAACGGGAACTCAATTCTCGCAAAGGCATATCCTGCCATGGAACAGAACACGATCTGCACAACTGTAGTAATGACAGCGGAAAGGATGGATTTCTGGGAATTTTTATATGTAGATAAAGGAAATATTCTTGTACGCGCAGCAGATGATTTTGCTGAATCTGGAGCTGTTTTTGCTGACGCTGCGCAGGGAGCGGGAAGAAAAGGCGGACGATTCCAAACGGTTTGAACTGACGGAAGAGACAGCACATCTGAAAAGTTCCCGACTGATTCAGGTCGTCCACTATATGCAGGAGCATGTTCAGGAGCAAATCGATATGAATACACTCTGTGATGTTTTTTATATGAGCCGGTCTGCGCTGCAGCATCTTTTCCATAAGGAATTCGGATGCGGACCAATGGAATATTTCAGCAGAATGAAGATCCGACGTGCACGGGAAATGATGCGGGAAGAAAATTGCAACATCACAGAAATTGCTGCACGTCTGTCCTATGGATCGGTACAATATTTTTCCAGACAGTTTAAAAAAGAAATGGGAATGTCTCCAATGGAGTATTTGTCGTCGGTGAAGGGAATCACACAGGCACTTCGATGAAAAAATATGCAATTTGTATAGAATATACAAGTTCTTAAAAAACAAACATGCAATCTGAATAAATTGATATTGCCGCATGGTGTACCTCGTGGTAATATACAACCATAGCATCCGGAAACGTTTCCGGAAGCGTTCCCGGGAGCATTACCGGGACAATAACAGACAGGAATTGCGCTGAGAAAAGCGCCTGTCACCAATAAAAAAGAGAGGTAGAGCTATGAAAAAGAAACTGATCAGTGTATTACTGAGTGCGGCAATGGCAACAACGATGCTTGCAGGCTGCGGAAGCACTGCCGCAGATACCGGAGCTGCTCCGGCAGAAACGAAAGCAACTGAGGAAAAGACCGAGGCTGCAGATACCGAGGCAGAGACTGGAACGGAAGAGGCTGCTGCCACAGGCGAAGGCAAGGTTTATTACTTAAACTTCAAACCCGAGCAGGCAGATGACTGGGTAGATCTTGCAGCAGAGTACACCGCTGAAACCGGCGTACCGGTAACTGTTGTAACTGCAGCAAGCGGAACCTATGAATCTACTCTGAAGTCCGAAATGGCAAAGACAGAAGCACCTACCCTGTTTCAGGTAAATGGTCCCGTTGGTCTGGCTTCCTGGAAGGATTATTGCTATGACTTAAAGGACAGCGAGGTTTATAAGAACGTACTGTCAGACGATTATGTGTTAAAGGATGGCGACGCTGTTCAGGGTATTGCATATGTAATTGAAACATATGGTCTGATCTACAACAAGGCACTGTTAAATGACTATTTTGCATTGGATGATGCAGAGATCAAATCCATCGATGAGCTGAACAACTTCGAAGCATTGAAGAAAGTTGCAGATGGCATTCAGGCTCACAAGGATGACCTTGGCGTAGAAGGTGCATTCGCTTCAGCCGGTTTTGATTCCTCCTCTGACTGGAGATTTAAGACACATCTGGCAAACCTGCCTCTGTACTATGAATATAAGGCAGACGGAATTACCTCTTCTCCTGCTATCAAGGGAACCTATCTGGACAACTACAAACAGATCTTCGATCTTTACATCACAGATTCTACCTGTGATCCGGCTCTGCTGTCCGGTAAGACTGGTGAAGATGCTGCCAGCGAATTTGCACTTGGCGAAGCTGTCTTCTATCAGAATGGTACCTGGGCTTACAACGACATCAAGGATAACGAAGTAGCAGATGAAGATCTTGGCATGCTTCCTATCTATATTGGCGCAGAAGGCGAAGAAAATCAGGGCCTGTGCACCGGTTCCGAGAACTACTGGTGTGTAAACAAGAATGCAGATCCTGCTGATATCCAGGCAACTCTGGACTTCATGGAATGGGTTGTAACCAGCGATACCGGTCGTGACGCTCTGGCAAACACCATGGGCTTTGTAACACCTTTCAAGACCTTTGAAGACGGTTATCAGTCTCAGAACCCACTGGTACTTGCAAATGATGAGTACACCAAAGCTGGTAAGACACCTGTATCATGGAACTTCACCACAATGCCTTCTGAAGAGTGGAAAAACGGCGTCGGCAGCGCACTGCTTGAGTATGCTCAGGGCACCGGCGACTGGGATGCTGTTGTAACCGCATTCGTAGATGGCTGGAAGACAGAGTATGACGCAGCACATGCGGAATAATTTAGCTGCATAAGAGTCCTGCACCAAAAATCGGTATGCAGGTAAACAAAGAGGATCATAATCAGAGGGCGGGCTATGTGCCCGCCCTTTCCCTTTCACGCACGGGATTTTTGCTTTACGTGCGGTAATTACAGATGTTTTGAAACAATGCCGCCTGTGCGGATGCAGAGAACACGAAAGCGGCAGAATGAGAGGAAATTATGGAGAAAGCAATCAGACGGTATTGGCCGATTTTTGTTCTGCCCACATTTCTTGCATTTATCCTTGGATTTATTGCGCCTTTTGCGATGGGTGTATATTTGTCCTTCTGCAAGTTCACGACGGTAACAGATGCAAAGTTTATCGGTTTTTCAAACTATCTTAAAATTTTTACAGATGCTTCATTTGTACACGCCCTGTGGTATACAGCGATTTTCACAGTTGTGACGGTTGTGCTGATCAATGTGCTTGCATTTGCGGTAGCGCTGCTTTTGACAAAGGGATTTCGGGGGACAAATATCTTCCGGACAGTATTTTTTATGCCGAACCTGATCGGTGGTATCATCCTGGGTTATATCTGGCAGCTTCTGTTAAATGGTGTACTGCTGTATATGAACCGGACACTGACCTATTCCTCCGTCTATGGCTTCTGGGGACTGGTTATTCTGATGTGCTGGCAGCAGATCGGCTATATGATGATCATTTACATTGCCGGAATTCAGAATATCCCGGGAGATCTGATCGAGGCTGCAAAGATTGACGGTGCGACTTCCGGACAGATTTTGAAAAACGTGACAATTCCGATGGTAATGCCCTCCATTACGATCTGTACATTCCTGACCCTGACCAATTCGTTTAAGCTGTTCGACCAGAACCTGGCGCTGACAAACGGCGAGCCCTCCAACATGTCCGAGCTGCTGGCGCTGAATATTTTCCGTACATTTTATGGACGTACCGGCTGGGAGGGCGTCGGTCAGGCGAAAGCGGTCGTATTCTTCCTGCTGGTAGCAGCGATCGCATTGACGCAGAACTGGCTGACACGTAGAAAGGAGGTACAGCAGTAATGAATGTGAGAAAAGCAAAGCATGGCTGGATCTTTACGCTGGTCTTTACCCTGATTTCCATTGCCTATGTATTTCCGATCGCGCTGGTTGTGATTAACTCTTTTAAAAAGAAGGCTTATATCAGTAAGAAACCCTTTGCCATTCCGACGGACAAGATGTTTGTCGGCATCGAAAACTATATCAAGGGAATCCAGAGAACCGGCTTTATTGACGCGTTCTTTACCTCTCTCTTTATTACGGTGCTGTCTGTTGGCGTGATCATCCTGTGTACCTCCATGTGTGCGTGGTATATCAGCCGTGTAAAGAATCGTTTTACAACTGCGCTGTATTTTCTGTGTCTGTTTTCGATGATCGTTCCGTTCCAGATGGTAATGTTTACCCTGTCCAAGCTGGCGGATATGCTGAAATTAAATAATCCGCTTGGTATCGTCATTGTATATCTGGGATTTGGCGCAGGGCTTTCCGTCTTTATGTTCTGCGGTTTTGTAAAGAGCATCCCGCTGGAAATTGAAGAGGCTGCGATGATCGATGGCTGTACGCCGCTGCAGACCTTTTTCGGAATTGTTATGCCGATTATGAAGCCAACCTGTATTACGGTTGCAATCCTGCAGACGATGTGGATCTGGAACGACTATCTGCTTCCGTATCTTGTACTGGATATGACGAAGTATAAAACAGTTCCCATCGCAGTTCAGTATCTGAAGGGCGGATATGGCTCTGTCGACATGGGTGCGATGATGGGCGTCCTGGTGCTTGCCATCATTCCGATCATTGTATTTTATCTGGCATGCCAGAAGTACATCATCGAGGGTGTTGTAGCTGGTGCTGTAAAAGGATGAGCTGCGTACCGGAATAAAAATACATATTTAGAAAAAAGAATAAAGCCGTTCGGCTACTGCAAACAGCCGGGCGGCTTTTTATAATTTTGTGATAATTTTGTGATTGTTTTGACTTTACGGGGGTTTTCCTATAAAATGTCGGAGGAAACGCGAAACTTTGACAATTGCGGTCGAAACAATAAGTATGGTAGGGCAGAGAAGCAATGGAGCAGGAAAACAGAGAGTTGGAAGAGATCACAATTAAAGATATTGCACGGATGTGCGGCGTTGGAGTAAGCACGGTATCCCGGGCGATCAATAACCATCCGGATATCAATCCTGAAACGAAGCAGAAGGTAATGGATATCATTCAGAAGTATGGGTATATTCCGAATAACAGTGCGCGGTATCTGAAGCGGACGGACGGAAAGTGTATCGCTGTGCTTGTGAAGGGATTAACAAACCCGTTTTTTGCCGGAGCGATCAAGGTCATGGAGGATGAGATCAAAAAGAAAAAGTATTCCATGGTGATCCGGCACGTTGAATCGGATGAGGATGAGGTTGATGTGGCGTTGGAGCTGGTAAAGGAAAAACGTCTGGCAGGTCTGATCTTTCTTGGGGGACATTTTGTTCATTCAGAAGAAAAGCTGAGTAAGCTGCGGATACCGTTTATTCTCTCAACAGTCGGAGAAGGACCGGACGGAATCCAGCACGATAATTACTCCACCTTGTCTGTTGACGATGAAAAAGAAGGATATCGGATGACAGATTACCTGATTCGACTGGGACACCGCAAAATCGCGGTGCTCGCTGCGGGAAAAGAAGATGTCAGCATCGGTCGGATGCGTCTGATGGGATATTTGCGGGCACTTCGGGAACAGGGAATCGAGCCGGATGAGGGACTGATCTGCTATATGAATCCGAAGCTTCCGTCCTACAGTATGGAAAACGGTTATGTTCTGACCCGACAGCTGCTGGATGAAGGAAAAGAGTTTACGGCAGTGTTTGCTTTTTCAGATACGATGGCAGTGGGAGCCTGTCGGGCGATCGCAGAGGCGGGGAAACGGATCCCACAGGATTATTCTGTTGCGGGCTTTGACGGAATTGAGCTGTGCAGCTATTACAATCCGACCCTGACGACGATCCGTCAGCCGATCCAGGAAATTGCAGAAGAATCTGTCCATCATCTGTTTGATCTGCTGGATGGCAAAAGCAGCCATCAGCATAAGATTTTTCCGGGAGAATTGCTGGAACAGGAATCGACGCGGGCGCTGTAAAGGAATCTGTACTCTGGGAGTATATTACAGTTCACTCGTACCCTTCTTAACTCAGATTTTCGTGCAAGCACGGAATCTGAACTCAGAAGGGTACGAGTGAACTGTAACGGGAATATGTTACCGGTTGATATTTTACGAAATAATATTTATAATACTAGTGGGAGAGGAATATTCCTGATTTGAAATGGAGTGTAGAGACAGAAAATGGCAACCTTAAAGGATATCGCCCAGAGGGCGGGTGTAACGGCAACAACAGTATCTCGTGTTATAAACAACAGGGGATATATCAGTGAAGGGACGCGGAAAAAGGTATATGCAGCAATGGAAGAAATGCACTATCAGCCAAATGAGCTGGCACGTGCATTCTCCAAACAGTATACCAATACGATCGGACTGATCGTGCCGCATATTTCGCATCCCTTTTTTATAAAGGTGATCAGTAATTTAGAATCCTCAGCAGCGGAAAAGGGCTTTAAACTGCTTTTGTGTAATTCAAAGGAGCAGCCGGAAAAGGAACAGGATTATCTGGATATGTGCATATCAAACCGTGTGGCGGGCATTGTGCTGTGCAGCAAATATGTTCAGACACGGGAATTTCGCAAAATGAACATCCCAGTCGTGAATCTGGAGCGGGGAGGGGACGATGATACGATTTCCGTACAGTGTGACAACTATCAGGGCGGCAAGCTGGCAGCAGAGCATCTGATTGAATGCGGCTGTAAGAATCTTTTGCATTTCGGCGGCGTCGCCGGTAAGGACATGCCTGCGGACCGGCGTGCGGATGGATTTTCCGATGTCTGTAAAAAGGCAGGAATTCCGTACCGCATATTGGTGAGCGACAGACTGCAGTACGGCTCCATGCATTATGAAGACTTTATCCGCAGGGCACTGCAGGAGTTCCCGGACGTGGATGGAATTTTTGCCAGCAGTGATCTGATCGCTTCTCAGGTGATCCAGGTTGGTGCACAGATGGGCAAGCGGGTGCCGGAGGATATCCAGCTGATCGGCTTCGATGACGTGATGATATCGACGGTAACAACACCACAGATCACGACGATCCATCAGCCTGTGGAAGAAATGACAGAATTGTGCGTGGAATATATTGCGAAGAGTCTGAAGAATGAGTCTGTCCCCCAGAAGATTGTACTGCCGGTACGGCTGGTGCAGCGCGGGACTACGGTTTTAAAGACGGAAATATAGAAGGAACTGGTATGAGAAAACGCCGGAGCATAAAAAGCTCCGGCGTTTTAACGTTCCGGGACCTTTGGTTTTGATACCTGCGGATTGTTCCGTGCTGCGCACTCCCACAATCCTGCCCGATAGTCGCATATCGTGGGATTATTATCCCACTTTTATGCTCCTATCTGGGCGGGTCACAAGATCTTTCGCCCAGATAGGAGCAAGCTCCTGTGGGCGAAAGATCTTGTGACCCCGGTATCGTATGTCATCGGTAACACAATATGTATTTCGAAAACACATTTGATATACCACATAATGAGAAAAATAGCATAAATAGTATGAAATTGGAACTTTTGCGTAGCTGAAAATAGAAAAAGGTTTCGTGAAACTGTACAAATATTGCATTTTAAATTTGTAAAAAGGGACAAAAGTATAAAAGGTGCACATGTTATCGGTTGACATACATATAGGACGGTGCTATGATGACCTCATCAGGAAACAAGAGCTCAGTACATTAGGCAAGAGCTCTAAAAGGATTCAAGGATGCAGCGGTTTTACAGGACAACTTCTACAAACCACAGCTTCTCAGAATCCATAAAGAAACAAGGAGGATTATGAAATGAAAGGTAAAAAATGGTTATCCCTTGCACTGGCAGGCATGCTGGCAGTGAGCGCACTGGCAGGCTGCGGAAGCTCCTCTTCCAGCACAGGCAGCGCAGACACAGCTTCCACCTCTACAGGTTCCGCTGATTACGACCTGTACATCTTTAACAACAAGGGTGAGAACGCAGACGCTATGGCAGCTGCAGCAGAGGCCTTCGGCAAGGAAAAGGGTGTTAAGGTTAAGGCATTCTCCCTGGGTTCCGGCGTTAACAGTGATGACACACTTCGTACCGAAATGAACTCCAAGAACAAGCCGGCGATCTTCTCCTGCATGAACGCCGAAACTCTGGTTGAATGGACAGAGGGCGGATTTGCAATGGATCTTTCCAAGGCAACCAATGAAGAGTTCAAACAGCTGGTAGCTGATATCCCGGAGAGCTTCAACCTGACAGATGGCACTGCAAATTATGGTATTCCTTATAACGTAGAAGGCTATGGCTACATCGTAGATAAAGAGATGCTGGCAGCTCTGTTTGGTGAAGATCAGGTAGACGCTTTCCTTGAAGCATTCAAGACAGCAACCTATGACGAGTTTGAGCAGATGGTTCTGACTCTGCAGAGCTACATCAAAGAAGGCACAGCAGGAAGCGTTACCTTAAGCGGTCAGGAATTCGCACTGGCAGCAGAGAAGACCGGCAAGGCAGCTACTCTGGAAGGTGTATTCTCTGTAGCAGGCTCCGAAAAATGGACCTATGGTGACCACTTTGTTAACATTGCAGTAGACGCGATCTTCCCGGATTCCAAGGCAGCCGGCGAAGCTACTCTGGAACAGCTGCAGGCTGGCAAGGGTGCATTCGAAGCTTATGCAAAGGCTCTGGATTTAAAGACCGCCAATGCAACAACCCCCAGAGGACCGGAACTGATCAATGCAACCACCAATGGCTATGATCCTTCTGTTGCAACCTTCGCAAACAGCAAGGCAATCTTCTTAAAGCAGGGCAACTGGGCATACGAGAACATCAAGAAAGCAAATGCTGACATCGTTGATACCCTGACCTTCCTGCCCATTAAGATGCCCTTCACACAGGATGACATCAAGGTAGAAGGTCTGACAGTTGAGCATATGCTTGAGTCCATTCCGGTATTCGTACCGAACTACTACTGCATCAACGACAAGGTTTCTGATGAAGAAAAAGAACTGGCAGAAGAGTTCCTTGTATGGCTGAACACCACTGAAGCAGGTCAGAAGTTCGTTGTGGAAGAAATGTCCTTCATCCCTTACAACGCTGATCCTGCAACAACCTCCGCTGGCTACAGCCTGGGCGATTCCATTATCTCCTACATGGCTGCGGATAAGACTCTGACCAACGCATACGCAGGCGCTCCTAAGGGCTGGGCTACCGATAACTTCGGTCTGCAGATGATGGAGAACTATGTAAATACTGCAGAATGGCCTGAAACCGCTTACAGCGATATCGCAGATTATGCCATCAGCAGCTGGGCTGAAATGGCTGGTCTGGAATAATCTCGACCGAGCCATATAAAAAGTGACAGAACGAAACAGAATTTTGTAAAACAGGATTTTCCGGCTGCCGCAAACATGCGACATGGGCTGCGGCAGCCTCCTCTTTCCGGCAAAGCCGGAAAACGACAGGGGAAAAGAAAAGACAAGGAGAGACGTAATGGACAGATATTATAAAAAAAGATTTGTACCGTTAGCGCTTCCGGCCCTGATTTTGTTTGTTATGGTAATTGTGATCCCGTTCATCATGGGTGTCATTTATTCCTTTACAGCCTGGAGAGGTACCTACTTTGCAGGCGGTGATCATTTCTGGGAAGCGTTTGTTGGCTTCGACAACTATGTTAAGGCATTTAAAACCAAAAAATTCCTTGATGCGTTTGTATATACCATTAAGGTAACGCTTGTGGCAGTTGTAGCGATCAACGTGGTATCCCTTGCAATGGCGCTTCTGGCAACCAGCCTGAACAAAGGCGCTGCGGCATACCGCACGATTTACTTTCTGCCTAACCTGTTAGGTGGCCTGGCACTGGGCTATATCTGGCAGTTCATTTTTGAAATCGTTTTTTCCAAGATTCTGTTCGGAGAAGACGGAATCATTTCCATTCCTGCGCTGTGCAACATGACGCAGGACAACACCAAGGCGCTGTTTGCCCTGGTAATGCTGATCACATGGCAGATGGCCGGTTATATGATGATCATCTATACCACCGGTTTGAATAATATTCCGAAGGATCTGTCGGAAGCGGCGGCGATTGACGGAGCAGGTACCTGGCAGAGATTTAAGAGCATCACGGTTCCGATGCTGATGCCATCCTTTACTATCGTATTTTTCCTGACACTGTCCAAATGCTTCATGCTGTTGGATCAGAACGTAGCGTTGACAGACGGTAACTTCAGTACCAGAATGCTGGCGATGCAGATCCTGTATACAACCCGTGACGGTTCTCCCCCGGACTACGGTCTTGCACAGGCACAGGCTGTTATCTTCTTTGTGCTGATCGCAGCTGTAACCCTGGTTCAGGTTTCCATTACATCTAAGAAGGAGGTGGAGCTGTAATGAGCATGCAGGGACGTCATAAAACAGGTCAGGCCTTGATGCACGCGATTTTGGCCCTCGTTGCGATTTATACACTGGCTCCGCTGGTTTTCCTGATCTTCAATTCCTTCAAATCCAACAATGAGATCGTGGATTCACCGGTCAGCGCGCCTTCTTCCTGGAGCTTTCAGTATATTATCAGTGCGGCGCAGCAGATCCATTTCTTCCGCGCCATCTGGATCACCTTTGTGATCACCTTCATTTCTGTGCTGCTTCTGGTTATGGTTTCTTCTCTGGCAGCATGGGTAATGGTAAGAAGCAAGAGCATCCTGGGTACTGTACTTTATCTTGGATTTACCGCAGCAATGCTGATCCCCTTCCAGTCTCTGATGTATCCTTTGCTGGATCTCTTTGAGAAAATAGGACTCAAGAACATCCCCGGACTGATCTTCATGTACGGCGGTTTTGGACTGAGTATGTCAGTATTTCTGTATCATGGCTTTATCAAGAGCGTTCCCCAGTCTCTGGAGGAAGCGGCGATCATTGACGGAGCCAACATTTTTCAGATGTTCTTTAAAGTAGTATTCCCGCTGTTAAAGGGAACTACAGTTACTGTTATCGTATTAAACGGTATGTGGATCTGGAACGACTATCTGCTTCCTTTCCTGGTAATCGGTAACAGCAACGGAGTGAAAACCCTGACGCTGGAGTTATACTTCGCCAAGCTGACATCAGGTCAGTACGGTAACCCGTGGGAGCTGATCTTCCCGGCTGTGCTGGTAACGATCATCCCGATTGTCATTCTTTATATTTTCCTGCAGAAGTATATCGTGGCAGGTGTGGCAGAAGGTGCCGTTAAGATGTAAACAGACTGGCAGTGTCGGATGATGAGAAAACCTCATAGCTGCCGAGTGTCTGCCGGCAATTGCGAAAACCCGCCTTGTGCGGGTTTTCGTTGTATTTTGTATTAGGGAAGCAGTAAGACAGCAGGCTTTCTGCAGGCATCAAGGTCGAGGCTTTTGATCCCGACATCATCTTATCAGGAAAAGGGAATTTTGCTCATGGAAAAAGAAAAGTGGTGGAAAAAGGCAGTCGTTTATCAGATTTACCCCCGCAGCTTTTATGATGCGAATGGGGATGGGATCGGCGATCTGCGCGGTATTATTGAAAAATTGGACTATATCCGTGACCTCGGGGCAAATGTGATCTGGCTCTGTCCGGTTTATAAATCCCCGATGGACGATAACGGTTACGATATTGCAGATTATTATCATATAGATGAAGCCTTTGGAACGGACGAGGACATGGATGAGCTGATCGCAGAAGCGAAGAAACGCGGCATCCGTATCATCATGGATCTGGTGGTCAATCACTGCTCCGACGAGCATAAGTGGTTTCAAAAAGCAAAAGCAGATCCGGAAGGACCTTACGGCAAGTATTTTTATATCAAAAAAGGAATCGACGGCAAAGCACCGAACAACTGGAGGTCCATCTTCGGCGGAAGCGCGTGGGAGCCGATCGAGGGAACGGACTATTACTACCTGCACATTTTTACGAAGAAACAGCCCGATTTAAACTGGGAAAATAAAGAGCTGCGGGAAGAAATCTATAAGATGGTCAACTGGTGGCTGGATAAGGGCATCGGGGGCTTTCGTCTGGATGCCATCACCTATTTGAAAAAAGAGTCTGGATTGCCCTCTTATCCTGCAGACGGGGAGGATGGTCTGGTATCCGTTGCACACGGTGCACTGAATCAGCCCGGAATCGAAGCACTGCTGCGGGAGTTCAGAGATCGGACATACGGAAGAAGGGAGACACTGACGGTTGGCGAGACAGCCGGTCTGACTCCGGAGACACTGCTTTCGTTTATTTCTTTAAAAGATGGTGTTTTTTCTATGGTGTTTGAGTTCTCCTGGTGCCAGCTGGAATTAAAGGGACCGAACTATTTCTGGTATGACCGACAGGACTGGACGCCGGAGGATCTGAAAAAAGAGCTGTTTTCCAGTCATGAAATGGCAGGAGACAGGGGATGGTTTGGTGTTTGCACGGAGAATCACGATCAGCCCAGATCGATCGACCATTATTTGCCCCTGGAGGGAAGAAACTATTATGGGGCAACGATGCTCGCATCAATGTATCTGCTGCTGAGGGGCACGCCGTATGTCTATCAGGGACAGGAGATCGGAATGAGAAACTGTGCGTATGCGTCGATGGATGATTACAATGATGTGTCCACTCATAATCAATATAACCGCGCACTGGCAGACGGATTTTCACCGGAGGAAGCGCTGCGTCTGGTTCAGCTGGAAAGCCGGGACAATGCGCGGACACCGTTTCAATGGGATGATACAGAAAATGCCGGATTTACAACAGGAAAACCCTGGTTAAAGGTAAATCCCAACTATACAGAGCTGAACGCAGCACAGGAAGAGAGAGATGAGGATTCCGTGCTTACATGGTATAAGAAGATGATCGGGCTGCGTCTGCATTCCCAATGGTCAGAGCTGATCAGCGAAGGCACCTTTGCACCGGCTTATCGGGAGGAGAAAAATCTGATCGCATATCGAAGACGCTTTGAAGGCAAAACGTTGCTCGTACTGTGCAACATGCAGCCGGAAGAACGCGAGTTGACTCTGGTGGCTGCGCCCGGACAGGTGCTTGCAGACAACTATAAGGAAGCTGCTTTTACAGGTAATACGGTGCGTCTGCGCCCGTATGAGGTTCTGATCGCAGAGGAAGCATAACAGAAGGAAGCCGGTACAACGGCAGAAGGCGAGGAACTTATGCAGAGAAAAAATAATATCGTCCTGCGGCTGCACAGACAGAGAAAACCGGAGCAGGTGCTTTTGCCCCTTGTCCGGGAAGATAATGGAGAAGCTTTGCGGGTTATTTTGGAAAAGCAGGACAATGTGACAGCGGAATTTATCTATAGAACAGAAAAAAAGGTCAGATCCGGCTGGCTGAAGCTGGAAATTGAGCAGGACGGCTGCCGGAGAAGTGATAATCTGGAGGAAGAGCTTCCGGTTATTTTGGAAGTGGAAACGGATATCCGGCCGGAGGCGATGACCGCAATGTATCTTTTAAACGACTGGTGGACAAGACCGGCATTTATCAATGACTTTTCGGAAATCCCGGAGCTGACACAGGCGATTTACGGAAAGCTGAGAAACGGATACTTTTTCCTGCTTCCAATGCCGGGAAAACAGTTTAAGACCCAGGTGAAGCCCGGAAGAGAGAATACGCTTATTTTCGGAATGAGCGCCTGCAAGGGCGGAATCAGCAAACTGGACGAGCCTGTTTATGCATATGCGGAGGCGGACAGTCTGCAGGAAGCGGTTCATGCGTGTATGGCCTGGGCGGCAGAGTATCACGGAATCCGTTTGAAAGAGGAACGGAATATGCCGGAGATGCTGAAATATCTTGGCTGGTGCAGCTGGGATGCATTTTATACGGAAATCAGTGAAGAAAAGGTTCGCGCAAAGGGCAGAGAATTTGCGGAAAAAAATGTGCCGGTGCGCTGGATGCTGATGGATGACGGCTGGCTGTCGGTGCATGGAGACGCGCTCTATGATTTTGCGCCCGAAAAAGAAAAATTCCCCAACGGATTTGCCCAGATGATTTGTGACATAAAGCGGGATACACAGGTGGACTGGTTTGGTGTCTGGCATGCGCTTGGCGGCTACTGGGGCGGAATCGAGCCGGGAAGCGACCTTGCAGCAAAAGAGCAGGAGCATTTATATCAAAATGCACCCGGGAAGCTGATCCCGTGGCCGGATGCAGCCAAGGGCTACGGCTTTTACCGGGATTGGTATGAATATCTGAAGCGGGAGGGCATCAGCTTTTCCAAAGTGGACGGACAGAGCGCCGTACATAATTATTTTGAAAATGATCTTCCGCTGATGACAGCGACGCGGGGAATGCACGGAGCGTTGGAGGGCGCGGCAGCGTACTTTGACGGTGCAGTGATCAACTGTATGGGAATGGCGGCAGAGAACATGTTTTCCCGTCCCCAGACAGCGGTTGCACGAAACAGCGATGATTTTGTACCAAAACGGGAGGATGGATTTGCAGAGCATCTGCTGCAGAACGCATACAATACACCCTACCAGGGCGAGCTGTATGTATGCGACTGGGATATGTTCTGGACAAGCCATGAGGATGGTCTGCGCCACAGCCTGCTGCGTGCGATCAGCGGAGGACCGGTGTATTTCAGCGACCGGATCGGAGAAACAGCCCCGGAGGTTGCAGCGCCTCTCTGTTATGCGGACGGAAGGCTGCCGCAGCTTTTACGGGCGGCAAGACCGACACAGGATTGTATGTTTCGTGATCCCGGAAAAGATGGCGTGCTGAAGCTGACAAATGCCGGAGCATATGCAAATGGTAAGATCGGCGGAGTGATTGCCGTTTATAATCTGACCCATCAGGAACAGACCTATCGGATCGGTGCATCGGATATTCCGGAGCTTTCCGGGAAAAATTGCTGGATTTATGACTGTCGTAATCAGACTGCTGCAGCCTGCAGTGCAGAAGAAGGCAGGGAATACCGCCTTGCAGCGGGGGATTTCACCTGGTTTTTGTTTGTGGAGGACACAGAGGGGAAAACCTTTGTGGGACTTGTGGATAAATACATCAGCTTTGATGCGGTACTGTGGATGCATGAGATCGGCGGCAGGCTAATGGGCGAAATCTGTGGCGGAAAGACCGTCGGATTTTTATCCAAAGAGCCTGTAAAGCGCGTGCTTTGCAACGGAGAGGATGTAACAGCGCAGGTGGAGAAAAAGGATTGCCTGTATTTGCTTGAGCTAAACGGACAGAATGCGGTAGTTGAAGTGGAGTAAAAATCGCAGCACAACGCTGGCGGGGGCGCTGTGACATCCGCGTTCGAAATTGAAATAAAATCTGCTGTGCCCGCCGCGCGGCAAAAGGAGAGGAAAGAACATGAAAACAGCGCAGGAATATCAGAAAAGACTGCAGCGCCATTTGGATGAGCTCAAATGGCTGTACTGCGAATTATATCCGGGAAGAGAGGATATGTTTACCCAGTTATGTGAACAGATGGAAGCATGGTATCAGGATCGCCCGGAATCAGAAAAGAAGCTGGACCGGGAGCGGGAACAGGAGCCTGCATGGTACAGCCGCCAGGATATGCTTGGCATGATGCTGTATATCGACGCTTTTGCCGGCAATTTGAAGGGTGTGAAGAAAAAGCTGCCTTACCTGGAAGCATGCAACGTAAACTACCTGCATCTGATGCCGTTTCTGGATACCCCGAAGGGAAAAAGTGATGGAGGCTATGCGGTAGCAGATTACCGGAAGGTGCAGCCGGCCCTGGGTACGATGGAGGAGTTGGCTTCTCTGTGCAGCGCCTGCCATGAGAAAAAGATGAGCGTATGCATGGACTTTGTAATGAATCACACATCTGAAGACCATGAGTGGGCAAAGCGCGCACTGGCAGGAGAAAAGGAATATCAGGATCGGTATTTCTTCTATGATACACCAGACATTCCGCAGGAGTTTGAAAAAACCGTGCCCCAGGTATTTCCGACAACGGCGCCCGGTAATTTTACCTGGCGGGAGGAGTGCCAAAAATATGTTATGACGTCCTTCTATCCCTATCAGTGGGACTTAAACTATTCCAACCCGGTCGTTTTTAACGAGATGGTCTATAATATGCTGTATCTGGTGAATCAGGGAATTGATATTGTCAGAATCGATGCGGTTCCCTATATCTGGAAGCAGCTGGGAACAGACTGCAGAAATCTGCCGCAGGTACACACCATTGTGCGCATGATCCGTATGATCACGGAAATCGTTTGCCCTGGTGTCGTGCTGCTGGGTGAGGTTGTTATGGAGCCTGCCAAGGTTGTCCCCTATTTCGGAACACTCGAAAAACCGGAATGCCATATGCTGTATAATGTAACGACGATGGCATCAACCTGGCATACCGTTGCAACAAAAGAGGTTGCGCTGTTAAAACAGCAGATGGACGTGGTAAACAGCCTGCCGAAGGAATATGTGTTCCTGAATTATCTGCGTTGTCACGACGATATCGGCTGGGGATTGGACTATGATTTCTTAAAACCCTCCGGTATTCAGGAGATTCCGCATAAGAAGTATCTGAATGAATATTTCCGGGGCATGGCAGCAGGCAGCGATGCGCGGGGAGAGCTGTATAATGATGATCCTGTATTGCAGGATGCGAGACTTTGCGGAACGACGGCATCCCTGTGCGGTCTGGAGGCTTCGCTGCAGGCAAAGGATCCGGCGAGAATTGAGCGTGCCATTCAGAAAATCCTGATGCTCAACGCTTATCTGTTTATTCAGTCCGGCATTCCGGTTATATACAGCGGAGATGAGATCGGTCAGCTCAATGATTATTCCTATAAGGATGATCCGGATGCAGACCGTGCGGCGGATTCCCGTTATGTACACAGAGGACATTTCCGTTGGGAGCTGGAAAAGAAAAGAGCAGAAAGGGGTACTGTCCAGAACCGGATTTTCGAGGGCATGCAGAAGATGGAAAAAGCCCGCTTTGCATGTGGTCCGTTTTCCGGAAAGGCTGCTGTATGGACCTATGACACCTATAACAGCCATGTGCTGTGCATCTGCAGACAGCTGAAAAACGAGATGGTTGTCGGCGTGTTCAACTTCTCGGATGAGCCCCAGACGGCATGGATCGACATGGGAGAAATGCCCTTTCAGGATCTGCTCGGAAAAGGAGAGTGTGTTCTGCGTAATGTCATCCTGCCCGGCAATGGCTACGGCTGGTATTATAAAACCTGGGAGGAATAAAGAAGTTCTAGTGCTTCGCGGCTCCAGCTATTGCAGGGGCCGCGAAGGCTGAGAGAGTACGGAAAATGACTTGTATCTTTCCTGAAGGTTGTGCTATAATCATACAGTTACAAAAAGTAGTTTTTAAAACCATGTATTGTGTGAGGGACTTATGCAGAAAAAGGTACAGATCATCAGTGACGGTTCTCAGGATTTATCGCCGGAGTTATCCAAAGAAAAGGATATTGAGGTTGTTCCCTTTTATGTTTCGTTTGACGGGGAGCACTATTATAAAGAAATAGAAGAGATCACAGTACGCGATTTTTATCAGCAGATGGTGGATCATCCGGATGTGTTTCCGAAGACATCCATGCCGTCTGTACAGGATTTTTATGAGGTGTTTGAAAAATCTGTAAAAGAAAATATTCCGGTGATCTGCATTTGCATCACGGCGAAGTTCAGTGGCTCTTTGCAGTCGGCAACTACAGCAAAGGATATGATCCTGGAAGAGTATCCGGAGGCAAAGATTGCGGTCATTGATTCGACATTTGATACGGTGCTGCAGGGACTGTTTGTGTTGGAAGCGTGCAGACTGCGGGATCTCGGACTGGAATATGAGCAGATTACAGAAGCTCTGCTTTCCATCCGGGAGAGCGGCAGGATCTTTTTTACGATCGGCAGCATCGATTACTTAAAGCATGGCGGACGCATTGGAAAGCTTGCAGGAATTGCGGCCAGTGCGTTGAAAATCAAACCTCTCATCACACTGAAGGAGGGAGAAATTTTCAATTCCGGCATTACCAGAAGCCGTCAGAAATCGATGCAGAAGGTTGTGGAGATGACGGAAAAATACCTGGATGAGGTACAGGCAACGCCGGGAGAATACAGCTTTTGTATCGGCTATGGCTATGACTATGAAGAGGCGGTCGGCTTCCGGGAGATGTTGAAGGACCTGATCCGGGAACGGCTTGGAATTGAAGAAATCGGCATTTATCAGATCGGTGCGACAATTGGAGTGCATACCGGACCGTATCCCATCGGGATTGGAATTGTCCGGCATGCAGAAGTGTAGCTCAGGATTTTGAACGTGCGTGACAGGAACAGGAGGGGCAATCCTCCTGTTCTTTTTTTGTCGTACTGTAGCTGTCGGTCATCGTACATGCCGGCGTAAGCCCTTCGTCCTGCATCAGGGCGCTGCCCCAACGATACATCGCTTCGAGAATCGGGAAAAGGCTTTCACCGAGCGCCGTCAGCGAGTAATCGACGCGGGGCGGAACGACCGGATAAACTGTGCGGGAAATCAGACCGTCTTCTTCCAGTTCGCGGAGCTGCTGGGTCAGCATTTTAGGCGTCGCCTCGGGGACGAGACGGTGCAGCTGGTTGAAGCGCAGCGTCTGACCGGTCAGGTGCCAGAGCAGCAGCGCTTTATATTTGCCGCCGATTAAGCGGATTGTAGCGGAAACGGGGCAATTTTTATTGACCGAGGGATTTTCTTTTGAAGCCATAGCGATTTCTCCATTCTTATTCATGACAATAGAATGCTCGCAGAGCGTGCATTCTATTGTTGTGAGGTGAACACTATCCTTTTGGGTAGTATATTACAAAATAGTGCATTCTTTATTTTTCTATCCTAATTGTTATAATGGTAGCAGAGGATAGAAAAAAAGACAAGATGAGTTCTTTAAGGGCAGCTTTTAAAAGCTGTAAAGCAGGAAAGACTATACAGGACGGCTGCAGAATGGAGATATATGAAAAAAGAAACCTATGATATTACCGGCATGTCATGTGCGGCATGCTCAGCGCGAATTGAAAAAGGAATTTCCGGAATGGAGGGCATGCAGCAATGCAGCGTCAATCTGCTGAAAAACAGCATGACGGTTTCCTATGATGAAGCCGAACTGGATTCCGGGAAAATTATTCATCAGGTAGAAGACATCGGCTATGGCGCTTCGCTTCACCAGACACAGGGCAGCAAAACGACAGGAGCATCAGGCAGAGGAAAAAACGGTGCAACAGATGCGGCTGCGGCGGCAGCAAAGCAGATGAAGCAGAGACTGATCGTTTCGTTAGTCTTTACGATCCCGCTGTTTTACATTTCGATGGGACATATGGCTGGCTGGCCGCTGCCGTCGTGGCTGCTGGGAGCAAGAAATCATATGATTTTTGCATTTACCCAGTTTTTGCTGGTGCTGCCGGTTTTGATTGCAGGCGGACATTATTTTAAAAACGGATTGAAAAATCTGTGGCATCGCTCTCCGAATATGGATTCGCTGATCGCATTGGGCTCCGGCGCGGCGTTTGTGTATGGCATCTATGCGATTTACAAAATCGCCTGGGGCTTTTCCATCGAAGATATGGATATGGTCGAGACCTTTGGCATGAATTTGTATTTTGAATCCTCGGCGATGATCCTGACACTGATCACTCTGGGAAAATTCATGGAGGCCCGGGCAAAATCCAAGACGTCCGAGGCGATCACGAAGCTGATGGATCTGGCACCGAAGACCGCGAAGGTATTAAGGAATGGACAGGAAGAAGAAATTTCCGTAGACGATGTACAGAATGGAGATATTCTGGTTGTCCGGGATGGTGATACGGTTCCGGTGGATGGAAAAATTACAGAAGGCTTTGCTTCTGTGGATGAATCTGCGATCACCGGCGAAAGCCTTCCGGTGGACAAGCAGACCGGAGATCCTGTGACCGGAGGTACGATCAACCGAACCGGATATTTTCAGATGGAAGCAACTGCGGTTGGAGAACATACGACACTGTCAAAGATCATTCAGCTGGTGGATGATGCGACATCCTCCAAAGCGCCGATTGCAAAGCTGGCGGACAGGGTCAGCAGTGTGTTTGTGCCGGTTGTCATTACAATAGCGCTGTTGGCGGCAATCCTCTGGCTGCTTGCCGGTCAGAGCTTTGAGTTTGCACTTTCTGTTGCGATTTCTGTGCTGGTAATTTCCTGTCCGTGTGCCCTCGGACTGGCAACGCCTACGGCGATCATGGTGGGAACCGGACGGGGTGCGGCGAAGGGTATTTTGATTAAATCTGCGGAAGCGTTGGAGATTACACATAGCATCGATACGGTTGTTCTGGATAAAACCGGCACAGTAACACAGGGCAAGCCGGTTGTGACGGACGTGATCGCGCTGGAAGCAGACGGAAAAGCAGCAGGTGAAAACACGCAGGCGTATACAGAGCTTTTGCAGCTGGCCTTTTCTCTGGAAAAAATGTCCAGCCATCCGCTTGCAGAGGCGATTGTCAAAAAAGCGGAAGCATGCTCAGCAGCGTTCCAGGAGGTTTCAGATTATGAGATGATCCCGGGACAGGGCATCGCGGGAACGATCGACAAGGTACGATGCCTTGCGGGAAACCGAAAACTGATGGAAACCAACCGGATCGACATTTCCGTAGCGGCAGGATTGCAGGAAAAACTGGCGGATGAAGGCAAGACACCGTTGTATTTTGCACAGGGAGGAAAGTTCCTCGGCGTGATCGCTGCTGCGGACGTTGTAAAATCCACCAGCAGGGAAGCAATTGCCAGACTGCAGGAGATGGGAATGGACGTCATTATGCTGACCGGCGACAATGCAAGAACGGCAGAGGCGATTAAAAAACAGGTTGGCATCAAGACAGTTATTGCGGACGTGCTTCCGCAGGATAAAGAGGAAAAGGTTCGGCAGCTGCAGGAGCAGGGACATAAGGTTGCGATGGTGGGAGACGGTATCAACGACGCGCCGGCTCTGGCGAGAGCGGATGTCGGAATTGCGATCGGCGCCGGAACAGATGTGGCGATCGAATCGGCGGATATCGTACTGATGAAGAGCGATCTGATGGACGTAGCGTCTGCGGTAAGCTTAAGCCGTGCGGTGATGCGCAACATCAAGCAGAACCTGTTCTGGGCATTTTTCTACAATGCGATCGGCATTCCGGTGGCAGCAGGCGTATTGTATCCGGCATTCCATATTTTGTTAAACCCGATGATCGGTGCGGCGGCAATGAGCTTCTCATCCGTATCCGTCGTATCGAATGCACTCCGCCTCCGGTTCTTTACGCCGAAGTGGAAGCATGAGAGCGGTACTGCAGATTTGCAGACAACCGGAAATGGCGGTATGATGGAGCAAAGCACGGCAGCCGCGGAAATTGCGGATAGAATAGCCCAAAATGATGAATCAAAAGGAGAGACTACCATGAAAAAAACAATCAAAATCGAAGGCATGATGTGTCAGCACTGCGTAAAGGCAGCAACAAAAGCGCTGGAGGGCGTAGCGGGCGTGACCGCTGTAACCGTAAGCCTGGAGGATAAGCAGGCAGTTGTAGAAGGCACAGCAATCGATGAAGCGTTGACTGCAGCAATCGTAGATGCCGGCTACGAAGTGAAGGGGATAGAATAAAATCTTGACAGCTCCTTTCCTGATTCTGTATAATGGATGAAGTAAACATGTCAAAAGCGGATTGCCTGAAATAAAGCAGAGAGAACAGCTTTGTATAAAGATCGCTTCGCACAGGATTTATTTCAGACAGGGAAGGAACCGAATTTCATGGATAACGCGGACCCTGACGGGGAAACGAATTTTCTGAATTCCAATCACAATACAAAATGGACAGAGCCTGTGCTCTGTTGGAGAAAGCTATAGGAGGCATAGCCTGTTGGGAGTTCCCAATGGGTTATGTCTCTTTGTCGTAGAAAAAGGAGAGATTTTAAATTCATGGTAAAACTACTTTTGTTACTGATCATTCTGATTCTGGTCAATGCCTTTTTGGCGGCGTCCGAGGTTTCCGTTGTATCGCTGAATAAAAACAGGCTGCGGGAGCTGGCAGAGGACGGCGATCGGAAAGCACAGCGGCTGCTGAAGTTTGCAGAGGAGCCGAATATTTTTCTATCTACGATTCAGGTCGGGATTACATTGGCAGGATTTCTGGCCAGTGCAGCTGCAGCGGACGGATTTGCAGGCAAATTGATGGCATGGTTGTATGAACGGTTGGGAACAAGCGGCATAAGCCTTTCTGTTTGTCATGTGCTGGCAGTTGTGCTGGTGACAGTTGTGCTTTCGTACTTTGCATTGCTGTTTGGCGAGCTGGTGCCGCGTCGGATCGCGATGCAGCGGCCTGAAGCTGCAGAAAGAATGACTTGTAGTGTAGTCGGTGTGCTGACGGTGGTACTGCATCCGGCAGTATGGCTGTTGTCGAGGTCTGCAAAGCTGATCTTAAAGCTGCTTCACTTTAAAACGGAATCCGTAGAACGCAGCGTTACGGAGGAAGAGATCCGGCGGCTGGTTGACCTTGGCGGGGAAAAAGGAACGATAGACCACGATGAGCAGGAGTGGATTCAAAACGTGTTCCGGTTTGACGACATTTCGGTGCGGGATGCGATGACGAGAGAAGCAGATATGGTCTGTTTTTCGCTGGATGAGGCGGACGAGGACATCATTTCGACGATCCGGGAAAGCGGTTTATCCAGATATCCGGTTTACGATGAAGATATTAACGATATTATAGGTATTCTGAATGCCAGGGATTATCTCCTGGATCGTAAAAATGACAGCCCGTCAGGGTTAAAGGAGCTTTTGCGAGAGCCTTATTTTGTACCGGATACGATTCATGCAGATGACCTGTTCCGGGATATGCAAAAAGGAAAAATCCATATGGCCATCGTTATCGACGAATACGGACAGACGGCGGGGGTTATTACAATGGAGGATCTTCTGGAGGAGATCGTCGGAAATATTTACGATGAGTTCGATTCCGAGGAGCCGCCGGAAATCGTTCAGCTGGAGGACAATTTGTGGAGGATCTCAGGCGGCGCATATGTTGAGGACATTGCGGAAGCACTGGATCTGGATCTTCCGGAGGATATCGATTATGACACGCTGGGCGGCATGATCTTCAGCTGCTTGCGGATCATTCCTGCGGACGGCAGCCAGTTTGATGTGCAGGTCAACGGACTGAATATTCATGTGGAAAAAATGGAGGATCAGAGAGTGGAATCTGCACTGGTCAGCAAGATCCTGCCGGAGAAAGAAGAGGAAGAGTGAGCTGTAACGAACATAAAACGCCGGTCGGCACAGAAGAATTTTCTTCCATGCCGACCGGCGTTTTCGCTGCCGACAGCTTCTTTTTCAGATAAGCTATTGTCAGCTTCAGTTCTGATATCCCATTGCTTTGTGCGTTCCGTTTCCTTTTTCAGGAGCGGCCTGTGTGTTGTCAGTAGACTGGCTTTCTTCAGAGCTCTGTGCGGAGGAAAGGGTGATGGTCAGCTCTTTTTCTGTATAAATGCCGCCCTCGCCGGGAGACTGTACCGTAATAGAAACCGCTTCTCCGGCTGCGTAGTACTGCAGCTTTTCTTTCAGCTCCTGAATGGTGCTGACGGTCTTACCATCGAATTTTGTGATGACGTCACCCTTGCGGATGCCGGCCGCTTCTGCACCGCTGCCCGGAGTAACGCTTGCTACATAAACACCTGCGGGGATGCCATAGGCTGCGTTGATGTTGGAATCCACGGTGATGCCTGCGATACCGATGCTGGATTTCTGGCTGTCAGCAACCTTGGTTCTGGTCGTCTCATTCATCAGCTCTTCGATGATGCTGGATACTCTGGTGATGGGGATTGCATAGCCCATGCCTTCCACCTCTGTGCTGGCAAGCTTTGCAGAGTTGATACCAATAACCTCACCCTTCATATTGACCAGTGCGCCGCCGCTGTTGCCGGGGTTGATGGCCGCATCTGTCTGGATGTAGGTAGGTGTCTCTTTTGTGGTAACAGTGCTGGAAATGAGAGCATTGCTGTCACTGGAATCCGAAGAGGAAAGGGTACGGTCTGTGGCGCTGACAATGCCGGTTGTAACGGACTGACCATAGCCGAGTGCGTTGCCGATGGCAACAACCTGTTCACCGACCTTTAAGGAATCGGAATCGCCCACTGCAGCCACTGCGATCTGGGATATTGTATCATCGGAAATGCTGGAAAGCGGAACGGCGATGACTGCCAGGTCGTTGTCGGAATCTGTACCCTTGATGGTTGCTTCGTAAACGGAGTTGTCAATGAAGCTTGCAGAAAGGGTATCCGCGCCTTCCACAACGTGATTATTGGTGACAATCAGCAGCTCCGTATCGTTTTTCCCAATGATAATACCGGAACCAACGCTGGTGCTCTCTACCTCCTGAGCCTGACCGCCGTAGCCGAACATGCTGAAATAGTTCTGTACCTCCTGTACAGATTTATTTGTGATGGATACGATAGAAGGCATAACAGATTCCGCAACGCTGGAGACGTCCAGACTTCCGGAGGATGCTGCGCTGCCTGTGCTGACCGGTGTGGTAGCCTTTAACAGGCCGCTGGAAGAGCTTGTTGTCTGGGAAGAAGCGGAAGCACTTTCCGAGGATGCAGCTGTTGAAGCATTGTTCCGATAACCTGCCGCGTAGTTGACACCCAGAAAGGTACCGGATGCAACGCCGCCAAACAAAACAGCGCTCAGTGCAATTGCACCGGCTTTTTTTGCAATGCGTGCTGCATTCGTATTTTTTTTGCGGGGACGAGTCGGTGCCTGCTGTTCCGGGGTATTGGTATAATGATAATCCTGCTCTCTGTTGTCGAAGCTCTGGTTTTCATTTTCGTACATAACTGTCACTCCTTTTCTTATTCTGCCGGCGAGTTGCCTGATCGGTATCAGTCTGCCGGGAAAAACGGTTCAGCGCAAAGATTTATGCTGAACCATTGGTCTTTCTCTTTATCTGAGAAACAGTATAAAAAGGATTTGTGAGGAATGTGTTGGAAAAGTGTGAGGATTATGAGGAAAAATTGCGAAGGAATTGTGAAAATAGCTGTTGACAGCCGGATGGAGCTTCAGAATACTTTTGTATTCTGAATGGTTCCGGTTTCCCGGAAAATTTCCCATTCGCAGATATTGACCGCATGATCTCCGATGCGTTCGAGGTATTTGGCCAGCATCAGGGCATCGAGGCTCTCTATCGCATCGGAACGATCTTCTTTTATGTGGATAACGATATCATTCTTTACCTTATCAAAAAGCTTGTCGATGATATCATCGGAAGCGATGACATCATTCGCTTTTTTCTGATCCCGGGCGACAAAGGCGCTGACTGCCTCGTGTACCATCTCCCGGGAAGCTGCGATCATTGGCTGCAGATGTCCGGAATAACGTTCCAGCTGCTTGTGATCCATCTGCTGAATCAGCTCTGCGATATCAGAGGCGTGGTCTCCAATGCGTTCGATATCCGTAACGACCTTCAGAATAGAAGAAACCGTGCGCAGATCCTGTGCGATGGGCTGCTGGGTTGTAATGAGCATCAGGCACTGAGCTTCGATGCTGCGCTCCAGGTTGTTGACATTGCGGTCATCGGCCACGATCCGCTCTGCCAGCTGCATATCTTTGTTTTCGATGGAAAAAAATAAATTTTTCAGGGAAGCTTCAACGAGGTTTCCCATTTCCTCCAGGCTTTCGGAAAGCTGTACCAGCTCTTCACTGTATAATTTTCTTGTTGTCATAGATACCTCCATTTAAAATGAAAAATCGCAATGTAATGCCTGTTTACTATGCTGGGAAAGAGAAAAACGGGTAGGGTCTGTCAGGATCAGCCGAACCGTCCGCTGATATAATCCTCTGTGCGTTTATCCTGCGGATGGGAAAAGATCTGCTTCGTATCGCCGAATTCCACCATTTCTCCTACTAGGAAAAAAGCGAGATCGTCAGAAATACGGGCAGCCTGCTGCATATTGTGAGTGACAATGACAACCGTGTATTTTTCCCGCAGGTCTGCCATCAGGTCCTCGATTTTCATTGTAGAGATTGGATCAAGGGCGGAGGTGGGTTCATCCATCAACAGGATTTCCGGTGAAACAGCAAGGGCACGGGCAATGCAGAGACGCTGCTGCTGACCGCCGGAAAGACCGAGGGCAGATTTTTTCAGGCGATCCTTGACTTCATCGAAGATCGCAGCGTTTTTCAGACTGGTTTCAACGATTTCGTCCAGCTGAGCCTTGTTTTTGATACCGTGGATCCTGGGACCGTAAGCGATATTGTCGTAAATGCTCATGGGAAAAGGATTGGGCTGCTGGAATACCATACCGGCTTTTTTACGCAGCAGAGTGACATCTACGTGGGGATCGTAGATGTCCTCGCCGTCAATTTTGACCTCACCGGTGATCTTTACATTGTCCACGAGGTCATTCATACGATTTAAGGTTTTTAAAAAGGTGGATTTACCGCAGCCGGAGGGACCGATAAAGGCGGTGATCGCTCCGGCCTTGATATTCATATTGATGTTTTTAAGGGCGTGATTTTCGCCGTAATACAGATCGAGGTTCTTCGTGCTGATTTTGATATTGCTCATGAATTCTCCATTCTGCAGGCGCTGCTGCGTCTGCGTTATCCTCCGGTTAATCGAGTTTGGAAACATCGAATTTCTTTGCGAGTATTTTGGTCAGAAGGTTGATAAAAAGGACGATGATCAGCAGGACAGCGGCAATTCCGAAGGCTGCGTCATATTGTGCCTTGGACATGCTCAAGTACAGCTGGATCGTAAGGGTTCCGCCGGATTCGAAGATTTTTTTGAAAAATCCTGCAAAGGTCTTGGGCAGAAGATAGCCGCTTCCGGCGGTGAATAAAAGGGCGGCAGATTCTCCGACGATACGTCCGATCGCAAGTATGATACCGGTGATAATGCCGGGCATTGCGGAGGGAAGCAGGATTGTGCGGATCATGTACCATTTGGTTGCGCCGATGCCGAGTGCGCCGCTGCGGTAGGTCGCAGGAACTGTTTTTAAGGCTTCCTGTGTGTTTCGCGTGATCAGGGGAAGAACCATCAGGGTCAGGGTCAGGGCACCGGTCAGGATGGAATAGCCAAGTCCCAGGGTGGTTCCGAAAAATACCATACCAAACAGACCGAAAATGATAGAAGGAATACCGGAAAGGGTTTCTGTCGTAAATTCGATCAGCCGGACGATTTTTCCGGGCTTTGCGTATTCGTTTAAGTAGATTGCGCTGCCGACACCGATGGGGGTTGCGATCAGCAGGGTAAGGATAATGATGTAAAGCGTATTGACGATATTTCCGGCGATACCAAAGGTTCCCTTGATGGTGCTGGGAACAGAGGTCAGAAAGGAAAGACTGATCTGGGGCAGGCCTCTGAGAAAGACATAGCCCATAATCGCGATCAGTAAAAGGATGGAAAATGCCGCAGCCAGATCGATCAGAACGGTGAGAATGAGATCGGAAGACCGGATTTTTTTGTTTAAAATACTGGAGGAACCGGGGACCGTAAGCTCTGTGCTCATTACTCTTTTTCTCCTTTCAGAATTTTGTTCAGGGTCATGTTAATGATCATAATGAATACGAAGAGGACAAGGCCGATGGTGAATAGTACCTGACGGTGTAAATCTGCTGCATAGCCCATTTCAGCAACAATGGCGGTTGTCAGGAAGCGGACAGAGTGAAAGGGCAGAGGGGCGTTGACGCTGCTTCCGGATACAAGGCTGATTGCCATTGCTTCACCGATCGCACGGCCGACACCGAGGACGATGGCGGTTGCGATACCGGATTTGGCTGCCGGGATCGTTACACGGAAAATTGTCTGGATCCTGGAAGCACCCAGACCCAGGGAGGCCGCCTTTAAGCTGGCAGGAACGCTGCGGAGGGCGGATTCGCTGATATTGATAACAGTAGGCAAGATCATGATCGCAAGGACAAGCACGGCGGAAATGAGGTTTGCACCGCCGGTAAACTGATGGGTAGCAGAGCCTGCAAAGATTTTCTGCTCGAGTTTATACATTGCAGGGCACAGCAACAGGATACCGAGCAGACCATAGATAACGGAAGGGATACCGGCGAGCAGCTCAATGGCGGGGCGGACGATTTTAGAGAGGGGCGCCGGAGCTGTTTCTGCAAGAAAAACAGCAGTCAGGACGCCGATGGGAACGCCCAGCAGGATCGCAAGGGTTGTGCCGACGATGGAGGTCAGAATGACGTATAAAATGCCGTAACTGGGATCTGCAGCGGTTGGCTTCCATACTGTGCTGAACAGGATCTCTGTAAGTCCCACCTTTGTAAGGGCGGGAGTACCATTTAAAAACATATAAACTGTAATGGAAATGACTGCAAGAACAGCGAAAAACGCGCAGATGGTAAAAATGATCTCAGCAGTTTGCTCTACCACGGATCTTGCTTTTTTATTGCCGATAATAGAATTCATAAAAATCCTCGTTTCCAGGCAACCTGCAGAAGGCTGCCTTTAATCAAAGGTTATCCCCTATGCGGTTGTGCACAGAATACTGGAAAATGCAGGTCCGACATTGCCGGGCCTGCATCCAGCAGGGAGTGTTTTGGAAAAGAAATGTTGTCAGTCAACTGTGATCAGGCCAACGGATTTGATCAGAGCCTTGCCCTCATCGGAGGTAAGGTAATCAAACAGTGCCTGTACTTCGGTCTTCTGCTCGGAGATTTCACCTTTGGTTGCCATTACGAAAGGTCTGGACAGTGCGTAGTTGCCGGCTTTAATATTTTCTTCCGTTGCGTCTACGCCATCGAGCTTCAAAGCTTTTACGGAATCATCTACAACATCGAGAGAAACATAACCGATCGCACCGGGGGTGGAAGCAACCTTTGCCATAACGGCACCGGTGGAATCCAGTTCGTTTGCGTAAACGCAGGCATCTGCGATGTCCAGCAGCTCTTCAAACGCACCTCTTGTACCGGAGCCTGCCTCACGACCAACAACAACGATCGCCTGATCGTCTCCGCCAACCTCACTCCAGTTCTTTGTTTCACCGGTGTAGATGGAAACCAGCTGATCCTTTGTGAGATCTTCTACCTTGTTTGCAGGATCTGCAACTACTGCGATACCGTCAATTGCAACGATGTTTTCTGCGGCGCCTGCGCTCTTTTCATCATCCTTTAAGTTTCTGGAAGAGTTACCGATGTCAACGCTGCCTGCCAGGACACTTTCGATACCTGCGGAAGAACCGGTAAACTCAGCAGTTACGGTTACGTTGGGATATTTTTCCATGAAGCTTTCTGCAACTGCATTTGCCAGCTTTTCCATGGAAGTGGAACCGGACATGCTGACGGAACCGGAAAGATCTGCATATTTGTCTGCACTGTCTGCGGCTGTGTCAGCAGCTTCAGTAGCCTCAGCAGCTGCTGTGCTGACAGCCTCGACGGGGGTTTCTGCAACTGTGTCAGCTGCACTTGCTGCAGTATCTGTTGCAGCAGTATTGCCGCAGCCTGCCAGAGTGCCAACTGCCAGTGCGCTCATTGTAAGAAGTGCGATCAGTTTGTTTTTCATAATGTTTCTCCTCCTTGATGCCGGAAGTATCCTGTTCCGGGCTGATGAATGAAATATAGTGAATGCCTGAAGCCATATGCCGTCTGCCTCATTGCGAGACTTATGATAAGTCATTTGAGCAATGCAAGATATCACGATCCGGTTAGGAATGGGTAAAGGTTGTGTAAAATGATGTCGGAATCAAAAGCCCTGACCCGGATGCCTGTGGAGCGCTTCGAGGTGTAATACACATAAATATACATATAGAATGTATATCGGCGAATAATATACATACAGGTGAATATTTATACAAGAAAGATGTAAAAAAGTGAATATTTTGTGAAAATTTATACTTGATTTTTAAAGGAAGTGTGATAGTATAGATGTCATGAAACGGAATTACAACGGAAAAGGAAATCCCGTTTAAAGATGTCTTTAAAAATAAATCTAAAGATAAAAGAATAAGGAGACATCAGAGGAGAAGATTGAAAAATAAGATTTTTCAATCGCGAGATTTGTGTCTGCGCGCACTTGACACAAACTCGGCATGCGCAAAAAACGTGCGCAGAAATGAGGAGAAGAAAAATGAAAATGAAAAAATTACTGACAAGCGTATTGGCAGTAGCCATGGTTGCTTCTCTGGCAGCATGTGGTTCTTCTGCATCCACAGAGACAACAGTACAGGCAACAGAGACTGCAGCAGAAAGCACTGCGGCAGAGACAGCAGCTGCAGAGACCGATGAAGCAGCCTCCACAGAAGCAGAAAGCACAGATACCGCTGCTTTTGATCTGGCTGGCAAGAAGATCGGTGTTCAGCTCGGTACAACAGGTGATCAGCTGGCAACGGAATATGAACAGAACGACGGTTCTACTGTAGAACGTTTCAACAAGGGCGCAGATGCAATTCAGGCATTAAAGCAGGGCAAGATCGATTGCGTAGTGATCGACTACAATCCCGCAAAGGCTTTTGTGGAAAAGAATGATGATTTACAGATTCTGGACGAAGAGCTTTCTTCTGAAGAATATGCAATGTGTGTCAACAAAGACAACAGCGAGCTGACTGCAAAGATTAACGAAGCGCTTACTCAGTTAAAGGAAGACGGTACGCTGGATGCTATCGTTTCCAACTACATCGGTGATGAGGCAGGACAGCATCCTTATACCTCTCCGGAAGGTGTAGACCGTTCCAACGGCACACTGGTTATGGCAACCAATGCGACATTTGAGCCTTATGAGTATTATGAGGATCAGAAGGTTGTCGGCATCGATCCTGATATCGCACAGGCTGTCTGTGATGTGCTTGGTTATGACTTAAAGATCGAGGATATGGAATTTGATGCAATCGTCAATGCAGTTGTTTCCGGCAAGGCTGATTTCGGTGCAGCAGGCATGACGGTAACAGATGAGCGTAAGCTGAGCGTAGACTTCACAGATACCTATGCAACAGCAAGCCAGGTGATCATTGTAACAAAGTAATTACAAGAGATAATCGGAAAGCAATTATAATATGGAAGATTTTAAACTCAAATTTATTGCAAACTTTATAACCGATAATCGGTGGAAATACTTCACCAACGGATTGGGAACAACTTATGTTGTTTCCTTTTTCGCTGTTATTCTGGGCGTTGTCATCGGCGTGCTGATCGCAGTGGTGCGGTCGTCTGCAGATAAGCTGGACCGTCCTCCACTGGTGGTTAAAATTCTGAATGTGATCTGTAAGCTGTATCTGACGGTTATCCGCGGAACCCCTGCAATGATCCAGCTGCTGATCATGTATTACATCGTGTTCGGTTCTGTGGATGTCAGCAAGCGGCTGGTTGCGATTCTGACCTTCGGAATCAACTCCGGCGCATACGTAGCGGAGATTATCCGTTCCGGTATCATGTCTGTGGATCAGGGGCAGTTTGAAGCAGGCAGAAGCCTGGGACTGACCTATGTGCAGACGATGTGGTATATTATTATCCCTCAGGCATTTAAAAATGTCCTGCCTGCCCTGGGCAACGAGTTCATTACCCTGTTAAAGGAGACGTCTATCTGCGGTTACATTGCATTGACGGATGTTACGCACGGTGCGAATACCGTCAGAAGTCAGACCTATGAGCCTTATATGCCGTTGTTTGCGGCAGCTCTGATTTATCTGGTCAGTGTGAGTGTACTTTCAGCTCTGATCAGCAGACTGGAAAGGAGGATGCGTGTCAATGAGCGATAACGGACAGGAAAAACAGGTTCTGTTTGAAATCAAACAGCTCTGCAAGTCCTTTGGACCGACGAAGGTGCTGGATCATATTGATGCGACGATCCGCCAGGGTGAGGTAGTCGTTATTGTAGGGCCCTCCGGCTCCGGTAAATCGACCTTTCTGCGTTCCTTAAACCTTCTGGAAATGCCGACCTCGGGCGAGATTTTATTTGAAGGAAAAGAGATTACAGATCCGAAAAGCAATTTAAATCAATATCGTCAGAAAATCGGAATGGTGTTCCAGCATTTTAATCTGTTCGCAAATAAGACGATTCTGGAAAACATGACGCTGGCACCGATCAAGGTGTTAAAAAAGTCCAAAGCAGAAGCGGAAAAAGAAGCGATGGAGCTGCTGGCGCGTGTCGGCCTTGCAGAAAAAGCAAATGCTTATCCGGCACAGCTGTCCGGCGGTCAGAAACAGCGAATCGCCATCGTTCGCTCTCTGTGCATGCATCCGGATGTCATGCTGTTTGATGAGCCTACCAGCGCACTTGATCCGGAGATGGTTGGCGAGGTTTTAAGTGTAATGCGGGATCTGGCCCACGAGGGTATGACAATGGTGGTCGTTACCCACGAGATGGGCTTTGCCCGTGAAGTCGGCACGAGAGTGCTGTTTGTGGATGAAGGCAGGATCAAAGAGGAAAACACGCCGGAAGAATTTTTCGATCATCCGAAAAACGCGAGACTGCAGGAGTTTCTGTCGAAGGTGATCTAAAGCAGATTTTCCGGAAAAATGACAGAAAAAGATTGATTTTGTAAAAATCATAAAAAATTGATATGAAATGGAAGAATTTCAACATGCCGGGGCAGTTGCAGTTCTTCCATTTCTTTTGTTACAATAAAAAGGATAAACTGGTTATTTTATCCGCGTATTTAGAGAATGACTTTTGATCAGGAGGAGCAGGAAAATGGAAAATGTAACACAGAAACGGACGCCGGGGGAATGGCGAGAGCTGTTTTCTTCGCAGGAATTTGAAGAAGCCTATGAATATGGGGGCGATGACCTTGGGGCGGTTTATCAGACGCAGGGGACAGACTTTGCACTCTGGGCCCCGACGGCAGAGTATGCAGAGCTTTTGCTGTATCGGGCAGGAAGCGCAGAGGAGGGTGCAGCAGAGCCCTTTGACCGGACAGAAGCGGTACGCACAGAAAAAGGCGTTTTCCGTGTGCATAAAAACGGGGATCTTTCAGGCGTTTATTATACCTGGCTGGTAACGGCGAACGGCCAGACACAGGAAACTGCAGATCCTTACGCAAAGGCCGCCGGAGTAAATGGACAGCGCAGTATGGTGATCGATCTGAAAAAAGCTGAGCCGGAGGGCTGGGACAAAGATCAGGAGAAGCTGCCAAAGGCTCCGGCACCCGTTGTCTGGGAAGTGCATGTAGGCGATTTTTCCCACGATCCCCAAAGTGGTGTTTCGGAAGAAAATCGAGGGAAATATAAAGCGTTCTCAGAAAAGGATACCTGTCTGGATGGAAATACAGGAAACCCGACGTGCATGAGCTGGCTGAAATGGCTGGGTGTCACTCATGTCCAGATATTACCGATGTATGATTATGGTTCGGTAGATGAAACCGGAAAGAAGCTCCAGTATAACTGGGGGTACGATCCGATGAACTATTTTGTACCGGAAGGCTCCTATGCGACCGATCCGTATCATGGAGAAGTACGGGTGCGGGAATGCCGTGAAATGATCCAGGCCTTGCATCGCGCGGGAATCCGGGTGATCATGGATGTGGTGTATAACCATACATTCAGCATAGACTCTGTTTTCCAGAAAACTGTTCCGTATTATTTTTACAGACAGGAGGCAGACGGCAGCTTTTCAGACGGCTCCGCATGCGGCAACGATACAGCAAGTGAGAGAAGGATGTATCGCAGATATATGATCGACTGTATTTGCTACTGGGTAAAGGAATATCATGTGGATGGATTCCGGTTCGATCTGATGGGACTGCATGATACGGAGACAATGAATGAGATCCGTGCGGCACTGGATCGCCTGCCGGGTGGAAAAGAAATTCTGATGTACGGCGAACCGTGGACGGCAGGCAAGACTGCGATTCAGCCAGGCTATGAGCAGGCGCTGAAATGCAACGCAGCCCTTTTGTCTGACCGAATCGGATTTTTCAATGATGATATTCGGGATAGCATTAAGGGCAGTGTTTTTGAAGTCAAGGAGACTGGCTTTGTCAACGGAGCAAAGGGACTGGAGACTCAGATTCGTTCCAGTGTGCTGGGATTCTGTGACGGAATGGGCGGTTATCAGCCATCGTCTGCACAGCAGTCCATTTCCTATGTCTCAGCCCATGACAATTATACGCTGTGGGACAAGCTGGTGCATACGCTGACGGACAGCATGGAGCCGGATTTTGGCGCATACAATGAAGTAGCTCTGGCGCAGAACCGTCTTGCTGCGGGAATTTATTTTACCTGCCTGGGGATTCCGTTTTTACAGGCGGGAGAGGAAGCGGCGCGTACGAAATACGGTGACGACAACAGCTATCGCTCCGCGGCGAAGGTGAATCAGCTAGACTGGACCCGGATGCATGAATACCGGGATTTGGCGGAGTTTTACCGCGGTCTGATCCTGCTGCGAAAGAGTTTTCCGGCATGGAGGCAGAGAAGCCTGGAGGTGCTGGATCAGATCTCCTTTGTGGACGCACCGGAAGGCTGCGTAGCCTTTACCATCCGGACAGGGGCTGAGCCGGAGGCTGCAGCAGAAAGCGTCCTCACAGACAACGTTGCGCCCTGGCAGGAGCTGTTTATCATTTACAACGCGAATAAGGAAGCTGTGGAATTTCGACTTCCGGGCGGGAAATGTTCTGATCCGGAACAGGAGCTTTCTGAAAATTATTTTGCCTTGGAGGGCAAGTGGCAGTTGCTTACAGATGGAACACGGTTTAAAATAAAAGAGGACACGAAATTAGAGCAGATAAAAGAGCTGGAAGGTTCTGTATGGGCAGAACCGGTGTCTATTACAATATTAGGAAGATAAGAGGGAACAGGTATGAGAACAAGCGGTGTGCTGCTTCCGGTATTCAGTCTTCCGTCTCCGCACGGGATCGGCTGCTTTTCCAAGGAAGCATATGAATGGGTGGATTTTTTGAAGCTGGCAGGACAGCAGTATTGGCAGATCCTGCCGCTGGGACCGACAAGCTATGGGGACTCCCCATATCAGTCCTTTTCTACGTATGCGGGCAACCCGTATTTTATTGATCTGGAGGAGCTGGTGGAAGCCGGGTTTCTGACCAGAAAAGAGGTAGAAGCCTGCGATTGCGGCAAAGCGGCCAGAGATATTGATTATGGAAAACTGTATGAAAACAGAATGCCGCTCTTAAAGCTGGCATATGAGAGAAGCCTGGAGAAGCCTGACCCGAAGTTTACAGCATTCTGGACAGAAAATGCCTGGTGGCTGGATGACTATGGCCTGTTCATGGCAGTGAAGGATATTTTTGACGGAAACAGCTGGGATCAGTGGGCAGAGGATATTCGCTATCGCTGGGATAATGCGATGTGGTATTACAAGACCAACTATTCTAAAGAAATCGGCTTTTATGTATGGCTTCAGTATCTGTTTTTTACACAGTGGCAGAAACTTAAAAAATATGCCAATGATAAGGGATTGAAGATCATTGGTGACATTCCGATCTATGTGGCATATGACAGCGCGGACGTCTGGGCACATCCTGAGATGTTCCAGCTGGATCAGGAGAGAAAACCCGCCGCAGTTGCAGGTTGTCCTCCCGATGGATTTTCTGCAGATGGACAGCTGTGGGGCAATCCGCTGTATCGCTGGGATCATCACAGAAATACCGGCTATGACTGGTGGATAACACGAATCTCCTGGTGCTTTAGACTGTATGACGTTGTCAGAATCGACCATTTCAGAGGCTTTGATGAATATTTCTCCATCCCTGCAAAGGACAAAACCGCGGTGAATGGTCACTGGGAAAAAGGTCCGGGTATTGAGCTGTTTCAGGCGATCAAGGCACGTCTCGGTGAAAAACCTATTATCGCAGAGGATTTGGGCTATGTGACGGATACTGTCCGCAGAATGGTAAAGGAAAGCGGCTATCCGAATATGAAGGTTCTGGAATTTGCATTCGATTCCAGAGATTCCAGCGGCGCAGGTGATTATCTGCCGCATAATTATGAGCATAACTGCGTAGCTTATACTGGCACCCATGACAATGAGACGATCCTGGGCTGGCTGTCCAGCATTAAGCCGGAAGAGGTTCAGATGGTGCGGGCATACTTAAACCGTCCTACAGAGAGCAAACAGGTTTTGGCATCCGAGCTGGTTCGTACCACCATCGCTTCTGTGGCGGATACCTGTATCATTCCAATTCAGGACTATCTGGGACTGGATAACAGCGCAAGAATCAATTTCCCGTCAACGCTCGGTACGAACTGGCGCTGGAGACTGATAAAGAGTGACCTGACAAAGGCGCTGGCAGATTCTATCCGCAAGCAGAATATTGTTTACGGCAGAGTGAAGTGGGAAGATCTGCAGGAGGATGAAAAACCGAAGGATCCGGAAGAAGAAAAAGAGACAGAAACAGAACCCAAGCAGAAAAAAGACAGTTCTGTAAAGGAGGCAAAAGACTGATGGAATTCGGAAAATTATGCAGTTGGGAAAAGCAGGGCAATCGTGTTGTTTTTCAGTTTGAGAAACGAACGGGACGCGTGGAGATCCTCACACCGGAGATTTTTAATGTATTTTCGGGAGTGGTGAGTGAAGAGCATCGCTCTAAGGCCATTGAGGGAGACAAGTCTGTTGCAGTTGATTTTACGGCGGCAGAAGCAGACGGTGCAGTAGAAATTTCCACAGATGCAGTGACTGCACGGATTTACGATGATTTCAAGGTCGATTTTTATAAAGCGGACGGCACCGTTTTGTGCCGGGACTACCGGGGCAGCAGAAAGATCTGCGCTGGTCTGAGTGATGAACTGAAGGCATTAAAAGAAGCAGAGGGACACAGTGTAGAGGAGCAGCGCACGGAAGCGGTAGAGGTTGTCAAGCAGCTTGAGGGTGACGAAGCCTTTTACGGACTTGGTGATAAGACCGGCTTTATGGACAAGCGCGGCTATGAATATGTGATGTGGAATACGGATGATCCGGCTCCGCAGATGGACAATTTCAAGTCCCTCTACAAATCTATTCCGTTTTTTATTACCTTACATAAAAATGCAGTGTTTGGCCTGTTCTATGATAACACCTACAGATCCTGCTTTGATATGGGCAAGGAATCGGAGGAATATTACTGGTATGGCGCTGCAGACGGCAATCTGGATTATTATCTGATCGCCGGCGAGAGTATGCCGGAGGTGCTTGGCAATTATACTTATCTGACAGGTACGGTTCCGGTTCCGCAGAAGTGGACCCTGGGCTATCATCAGTGCCGCTGGAGCTATATGTCTGAGGAAGAAATCCGGGATGTTGTTTCCCACATGAGAGAGTGCGGAATCCCCTGCGATGCCATTCATCTGGATATCGATTATATGGATCACTACAAGGTATTTACCTGGACACCGGATAAGGAACGTTATCCGGATCCGGAAAAGATGATCGCAGATCTGGCGAAGGACGGCATCAAGATCATAACCATCATTGATCCTGGTGTAAAGCTGGAAGAGGGATATTCTGTTTACGACAAAGGTGTGGAGAACGGCTATTTTGCAACGACGCCGGAGGGTGAGATCTATGTCAATGCAGTATGGCCGGGAGATGCGGTTTATCCGGATTTTGGCAAAAAAGAAGTGCGTGACTGGTGGGGCGAGAATCAGCAGTTCCTTGTAGATAAAGGCGTACGCGGCGTATGGAATGATATGAATGAGCCGGCAAGCTTCCGCGGGGAGCTGCCGCAGGACGTTGTGTTTACCGATGAGGACGAAAAGAGCGACCACGCGAGAATGCACAACGTTTATGGCCATAACATGGCAAAGGCAACCTACGAGGGCTTAAAGCAGCGGGACGGCAGACGTCCGTTTGTCATCACGAGAGCCTGCTATGCCGGCACGCAGAAATACAGCACAGCATGGACAGGCGACAATCACAGCATTTGGGCGCATCTGCAGATGGCGATCCCGCAGCTGTGCAACCTTGGTATGAGCGGAATGTCCTTTGTCGGTACAGACGTGGGCGGTTTCGGTTCGGATTGTACAAAAGAGCTGATGTGCCGTTGGGTAGAGGTTGGATGCTTCTCTCCGTTATTCCGGAATCATTCCGCAATCGGAACACGGTATCAGGAGCCCTGGAGATTCGATCAGGAAACCGTGGATATTTACCGGAAAGCAGCGCAGCTTCGATATCATCTGATCCCGTATTATTATGACCTGTTCTTTACCGGAGAGAAGACCGGACTGCCGATCATGCGTTCCCTGGTGCTTCATTATGAAAAGGATGAAGTAGCAAAGGAGTGCAATACAGAATTTTTGGCAGGCCCGAATCTGCTCGCTGCACCTGTTATAATCCAGGGCGATCGCAAGAAGATGGTTTATCTGCCTGCAGGAACCTGGTATGACTACTGGACAGGTGAAAAGATTTCCGGCGATCAGGGACAGTGGATCCTGCGGGATGCTCCGCTGGATACCTGCCCGCTCTATGTAAAAGCAGGCGCAGTGCTGCCGGTATGGCCGGAGCAGAATTACGTGGGCGAGAAGGATACCAATCAGGTGCTGATGCTGGAGGTGTATCCTGGAGAAGGAAGCTGGGATCATTTCCAGGACGACGGCGAAAGCTTCGCATACCGTGAGGGTGTATACAATCAGTATCACTGCGAACTCAAAGACGGAAAGCTGACCGTAGCCTGTGTTCATGATGGCTATGAAAAGCATTATCAGCGCGTACAGGTTCATTGCCTTGGAAAGACCTTTGAGGCTGAGCTGAAGGACGGCGCATGCTGTGTAGAACTGTAAAAAACGCTCTACAGGGTTCATAGAAAACAAAAAAGACCGCAGAACGTGCACATTGTTTGTACGGGTTCTGCGGTCTTTTTGGATTCATGACATTAGAATGCACACTTTACGGGAATTCTAATGCTTGTATAAACTTAGTGTGTTTTGTCGGAGCAGGCCTGGGTTTTAGTCAATCTTTACCGGGTTGGTAACGCTGACGGTATGATCGTACCATTTTTCCTTGGTTCCGATCAGGGCGAGGTCGAAGTCTTTATCCAGCGCTTTTACCGGAACGTCAAATCCGTTTACTTCTTCGGTCGTGCCGTCATCGTAGGTTACGGTATCAGTGGTGGGCTGTAAAAGCTCTGCACCATCCTTTTTGGCGTCAGCAGCCTTGCCGACAAACAGGTTTACGATGTTTTTGGAGGTAAGGCTGATGTGAATGGACATCTGTCCATCTTTTACAGTCAGGACACCTTTTCCGTCGTTTGCTTCATTTACATGGAACATGCCGCTGTCAGTTTTGAACTCTGCTTCATAGGTTCCATCTTCCAGGACAGCATCTGTAGTGTCAGAGTTGGATGCAGCCGATGTGCCGAGCTCTTCCATAGCAGCGTGTGTGTGGGAAACATATAAATCCTGGATGACAGGGATCTGTCCAAGACCGGCGATCTGGGTTTCAATGCTGTCAAATACGCCGGAGGCTTCGAACTGGCTCTTCCAGGAGTCATCATCGTCGCCAGCCATATCGTTGTTTGCATGGTCGCCGGCAACAACCATCAGAGGACGGAGAATTACTTTCTTGTAGCCTGCCTCCTGAATCTTTTCGATCACTGCTTCGCATGCAGTATCTTCAGGTTCACCCTCTACAGTGCCGATGAATACATTGTCATATCCGAGGGCATTCATCTGGTTCTGCATCTGGCTGTAACTGATTTTTGCGGTATGAGAGGTTCCGTGTCCCATGAATACGAAAGCAGTTCCGTCTTCCTTTGCAGCGTCAAGGCTTTCGTAGCCTGCAGTTTTTACTGCCTCTGCTGTAACTGCCTTTGCAACCGCTTCTTTATCACTGTTTACGGAATCGTCTGCAGAGCCCACTTCACCCAGAAGAGGCTCGGCGATGGATACGGATTCAAACTTGTCGCTGTAGCTTGCAACCGCTTCGCTCAGTTCGTCATATTCTGCACCGTGCATCAGATGAGTAGGCTGTACGATCAGATTCTTTACACCGTTATCAACAGCACGCTGCAGTGCCTGATCCATATTATCGATTTTTTCACCATCCCGTGCCTGCACATGGTTGATGATGATCTGGGCAGTAAATGCACGTCTTACGGACCAGTCGGGATATGCTTTCTGCAGTGCTTTTTCGATGCCGCCGATATCCTCTGCACGGCTGTCGTTAAAGGAAGTACCAAAGCTTACAACAAGCAGCTCGTTTTCCCCGATCTCATCTGCATTTAACGGGTCATCCTTGGAAGCGTCGCCGGTATCTCTGCCGAAATAATCGGGATCGGCGTTTTCGCCTTCTACCAGTTCTTTCTGAGCATCCGTCAGCGCATCCCATGCTGCCTTTGCTTCGGCACACTGTTCATCGGTGTTATCGTTTCTTTCCTGAACATAGATCTGGTCGATCAGGGCAGCTACTTTGTCTGCGGCTTCCTGGTCAGATTCTGCGTCAGCGGTTTCCGCTTCCGTCGCAGTTTCCTGCACAGTTTCAGTGGCGGTGGATTCCACAGCGGTTTCAGCTGTAGAGCCACATCCGGAAACCAGCGCAGCAGTCATTGACATGGATAACATCAGTACGATCAGTTTCTTTTTCATAAGTTCCTCCTTGGGAATGGGTTCGGATTGCAGAAACGACGGGCGTCGGGCAATCCGGTATCAGAGGACAATAAAATTTTGTCCCAACAGTGTGTGGATATGGCGATAAATGAGTGATACGGGAAATTTTCGTTCAGATGCCGTTGAAAAAAGAGAAGAAAGGCGAAATGTGCAAAGTTGGATCGCTGAATCAACTCCATAGAGCGGAGCCATAGCTTCGAATCTCGGAGCGCAACAAAATAAAACCAGAAGTGTTTCTGATTTTGCAGATTTCGTACTGCCAGTTTCTCGTGGCATGAATTTTCATTGTTACCGTTTGCTCGTACCTTTTTGTAAGCAAAAATGAGCTGCGAAGCAGCGGAGAGCGTCGAAGACGCGGGTTTTGCGAATGGCGCGGGTGAACGGTAACTTTTCATTCCTGTACTGCGAAAGGCAGGTCTCCCGACTGAACGCTCTGACGCTTCGACTCCCTTCCCGGTCTCCCAGTGGTAATAAGCCGTCGCTTGCGAATCACGGTGACGAGTTCGCGCAGGATTTGCACCCGCTTCCCTTTTCACCAGACGCATATGGTCTGACACCTTACGCATTTATTCAATTATGCCTTATGCCAAATTATTCTAGCATTCCTATAGTTAGTTGTCAATGTGGGGGAAGAACGAGATTTGTGTCTGCGTGCACATGGCACAAACTCGGTATGCGCAAAACGTGTGCGTAAAAATGAGAGGAAAGTATGACATATGATTTTCTGAAAGTCGTTTTTGATGGAAAATGCGAAAAACAAGCGGCTTCCGAATTCTCGGAAACCGCTTGTTTACTGGCCTTTTAGAAGAGCGACAGACGGGGCTCGAACCCGCGACCTCCACCTTGGCAAGGTGGCGTACTACCAACTGTACTACTGTCGCATTTTTTCTCTCGCTGATGTATCTCAGCGACGAAAATTATAATAACACAGTTTCTTCTGCTTGGCAAGCTTTTTCGTAAAAAAATTCAAATTTATTTTGGGAGAAAATAGAATAGCAAAATTTTGGAAAAATATGCGCCGTTTTTTATTCATGACAATAGAATGCTCGCAGAGCGTGCATTCTATTGTATCTTTTCATCCGTAGCATTTCCGAAAACATCGAGCAGCGTTCCATAGCGGAAGAGCCAGACCATCTGCAGCTCGGTCTGATCGTATTCCTGCAGTGTTTTCATTACCTGCTCGGCGATTTCGGGCGTAACGCTTCGGGCCGTTTCCGGGGAAGCAGGATTACAGAGCATGTGCCAGTATTCCGGATAGGCTTCGACCCATTTGACCAGCCGCTGCTGGCGCAGTTGGTTGTAGAGATTTGAGAGGGCAAGAATGATCTGGGCAGCGTTATCTTTTTCCAGTTCTTTGTAAAGGTCTTTCGAATCCATAGTGCCTCCTAAAACGAATAATGGGGACGTATTCATCCCTATTATAAGCAAAACAGGAGAAAGATGCAAGACAGGTCTCAGGAAGATACGACGGAACAGGAAAGCAGGACTTGCAGATCAAAAATCGTCATGCTACACTACGATGAGAGCATGAAAAGTGTTCAAACGGGAATCACATGACGAGGCTCCCGGTGTGGGAGCACGGATCGAAGCAAAAAGAAAAGGGGAACAAAAGAATCTATGATAACAGATCAATTCGGGAAAAAATGGTATAAAGGGAATCTCCATACCCATTCCACCAATTCTGACGGCCGTCTGTCGCCGGAAGAAGTTATCGGACTGTATCGGGAGGAAGGCTACGACTTTCTTGCCCTGACGGATCACTGGTTTATGGGAGAAGAGCGCCAGGAGGAAAATTTTCTGCTTTTGAGCGGGGCAGAATATGACGTTGGAAACAATGTCCGGGACGGCATTTATCATGTCGTCGGAATCGGTATGCAGAAGGAGCCGAAGCTGGAAAAAGGACCGGAATTACAAGAAAAGCAGGCGCAGCTGATGATCGATCGGATTCATGAAGCCGGAGGCATTGCAATTCTGGCGCATCCGGCATGGTCGATGAACCGGGCGAGCGAGGTGCGCCTGTTAAAAGATCTGGACGGCTGCGAGATTTATAATACGACGTCGGGCGTGCCGTGGAACTGTAGACCCTATTCGGGCATCATCCTGGATGAATTGGCGGCGCAGGGATATGTGCTGCCCTGCATGGCAGCGGACGACGCGCATCAGTACACAGGCGACGAAACAAAATCCTACCTGATGGTGCAGGCGGATGAGCTGAGCCGCGATGCGATCCTGGAAGCGATTGCGCAGGGGCGTTTTTATGCATCCCAGGGGCCTCGTTTTTGGATTGAGAAAAAGGATAACAGTCTGATCGTGCACAGCACGCCGGTGAAGGAAATCGTCTTTTTCACGGATGCGGTATGGTCGGACGATCGCGCGACAGTCGGGGAATGCGTGGAAGAAGCCGTTTATGAGATCCAACCGCATGAAACGTTCGTGCGGGTAGAATTAAAGGATGCTGTAGGGAACCGGGCATGGTCGAACTTTTACCTGACCGGAAAGGCGGTTTTATAAGAATGGAAAATCTCCTTTTTTGTCTGAATGCGACGGTACCGATTTTTCTGACGATGATGCTGGGGTGTCTGTTTAAGAAAATCGGCTGGATAGACGAACTTTTTACAAAACGCCTTAACAAATTTGTCTTTCAGGTGGCTTTGCCGGCGCTTCTGTTTGAAGATCTGGCGACAGTTGACCTTGCGGAAGTCTGGGATATGGGTTATGTTGCGTACTGTTTTGCTGCAACATTTCTCGGAATCGGGATCTGTTACCTGATTTCCCTCTTATTAAAAGATAAATCCATTCAGGGCGAGTTCGTGCAGGCGTCTTACCGGAGCAGCGCGGCGCTGATGGGAATCGCGATCATTCAGAACATTTATGGAAACGCCGGAATGGCGCCGCTGATGATTATCGGAACCGTGCCGCTTTACAATGTGATGGCAGTCGTTATTCTATCGATTTTAAAGCCGGAGCGCGGAAAAGTGGACAAGGCGCTGCTTTTAAAGACAGGAAAGGGAATTGTAACAAACCCGATTATACTCGGTATTTTAGCCGGTATGATCTGGTCGGGACTGCGCCTTCCGATGCCGAAAATTCTGGACAAAACGGTTTCCAATGTCGGCGTTCTGGCGACCCCGCTTGGTTTGATGGCGCTGGGTGCTTCGTTCGATTTAAAGCAGGCTGCCGGAAAAATCAAACCGGCGATTGTTGCAACCTTTATCAAGCTGATCGGTCTGGCGGCAATTTTTCTTCCAATTGGCGTGATGCTCGGCTATACACATGAGCATCTGATTGCTCTGATCGTGATGCTCGGCTCTGCCAGCACGGTGAGCTGCTTTGTTATGGCGAAAAATATGGGACACGACGGCACGTTGACATCCAGCGTCGTTGTTTTGACAACATTGTTTTCTGCGTTGACGATGACTGGATGGCTGTTTATTTTCCGGACAATGGGACTGGTGTGATGGAGGATTAAAATGAAAAAGCTGGAAGCGGTAATTTTTGATATGGACGGCGTTCTGTTCGATACGGAGCGAATGAGCTGCGAATGCTGTTTTGAGGCGGCAAAGCAGCTGGGACTTACGCTGGCGGAGGAAGCAGTCTATGGCGGCTGCGGACGAAATGAAGCGTCACTTCGCAGACATATTATGGAAACGGAGGAGCCCTGGTATCCGAATGGAACCTTTCCTTATGAAAAATATCGGGAACGGTTTATGGCGTTGTTTCAGGAGAGTCTGGAACGGGAGCTTCCAATTAAAAAGGGTGTAAGGGAGCTACTGGAATATCTGAAGGAAAAGCAGATCAAAACGGCGATCGCATCGTCTACGAAAGGCCCGCTTGTCAGAAAGCATCTGGAGCGCACCGGCCTTAGCGGATATTTTCAGGAAATTGTTTCCGGTGATATGGTGGAAAAAAGTAAGCCGGAGCCGGATATTTATTTAAAAGCCTGTGAGGCAGTCGGCGTTTTGCCGGAAAATGCGATGGGAATCGAGGATTCCTTTAATGGAATCCGTGCGGTTGCGGCTGCGGGAATGACGGCGGTTATGGTGCCGGATATGGTACAGCCGGACGAGGAAATTCGTCAGATTTATGATTACTGTGTGCAGGATTTGCTGGAAGTGAAGGAACTGATCGAGCTGCTCGCGTAGTGCAGAGCCGTTCGGTGTGATGAGCATGGAGGGTACAGTTCATCTGTAGCATTTGTAGTACAATAGAATGCGCGCTCCGCAAACATTCTATAGTCGCGAATCGCCTCTTCTTTTGCAGACGAAGCCATGAGTGAACGGAATCTGATTGACAAATCTCAGGAAAATGATTATACTGTAACCACCGTGCAGCCGGGGGAGCAGCGGCCCCCTGAACCTGAAATCCGCTATAGCAGGGGTGATGGTACGCCGAGGGCTTTTGGCTCATATTGCTGGCCTTTACAAGTGGCGATGAGGTTTGGGTCTTGCGCAACGGGTGTCTGTGAACCGTGTCAGGTTGGGAACAAAGCAGCACTAAACAGAATTTCCCGTGTGCCGCAAGGGTGCCTGGCGGAGTTAACTGTAAAGGTAACGGATATGGGTTTCGGTTCGAAGCGTGCCGCACGGTCTTTGAAAAAGAGAACAGTCTTTCGGGAGAAGCCCGGAAGAATATGGGCGTCCGGAGGAAGAGGATTTCTCCGGGCGTTTTTTAGTTATAGTTCACTCGTTTTTTATTCCCGGGAATGGAATTGTATCAAGACGAAGAGAAAGAGGAAATAAAACGTGGAAACGATCAAAAAGGATAACAGCGGGACTCTGTCGCTGCCGGAAAATCTGGAAAAGCTGCTGACAGACTGCACACTCTGTCCGCGTAACTGCCATGTCAACCGTATGGCGGGGCAGATCGGCTACTGCCTGCAGACGGGGACGCTGCGAGCGGCAAGAGCAGCGCTGCACTACTGGGAAGAACCGTGCATCTCGGGCACGGCAGGTTCGGGTGCAGTGTTTTTTGGTGGCTGCTCGATGCGGTGCGTGTTTTGCCAGAACCACGATATTGCGGCAGGAGAAGCCGGACGGGAAATTTCGGTGGAACGCCTGAAAGAAATTTTTCTGGAACTGCAGGAAAAGGGCGCGAACAACATCAACCTCGTGACACCGACGCATTTTGTACCGCTGATTGTTCCGGCGCTGCGGGCGGCAAAGCGGGAAGGATTGCGGATCCCGATTGTATACAATACCTCCTCTTATGAAAAAGTCAGCACGCTGCAGCTGCTGGACGGGCTTGTGGATATTTATCTGCCCGATCTGAAATATGAATCTGCAGCGCTTTCCGGGCTGCTTTCGAATGCGCCGGATTATTTTGAAACAGCAGCAGCGGCGATTGCAGAGATGGTCAGACAGGTCGGCGAGCCGGTTTTTGCAGCACCGGATGGGACACAGCTTTTCGCGGCGCAGATGAATGACGCATGTGAAGAAGCCGACGAGGACGCAGAATTTTTAATGAAAAAAGGCGTTATTGTGCGGCATCTCGCCCTGCCGGGACAGGAGGCAGATTCGAAGAGAGTGCTTTCCTATCTGTTAAAAACCTATGGGGAGCGGATTTATATCAGTCTGATGAATCAGTATACGCCGATTTCGTCTGTGCTGGAGAAGACGCTGCCAAAGCTTACGCAAAGCGCCTGCCTTACGGGCTTGCAGCGCCGTCTGACGGAGGACGAATACGAAGCTCTGATTGATTTCGCGATAGAAAACGGAATCGAAAACGGCTTTATTCAGGATCAGGAAACGGCGCAGGAAAGCTTTATTCCTGCATTTGATGGCGAGGGCATCTGACGGAAAAAGAGGATTGTGCAATTTTACAGGGATTTATGGTGTTTTCTTGATTGTTCGGAGGCCTGTGTGAGTGTATTCTGAAAAAGAACAGATGCCTGAAAATATTCCTTTTTCAGGCACAACAACAGAGCAGGGAATTTATAAAAGGAGGAACTATCATTATGAACACAATGCCCAGACCGGAGCATCCGCTTCCTCAGTGGGAAAGAAGCACATGGAAAAACTTAAACGGAGAATGGGATTTTTCTTTCGACTTTGGTAAAAGCGGCGTAGACCGTTGTTTTTATGAAAAGAAGGATTGGGAAAAAAAGATCATTGTTCCGTTTTGCCCGGAAAGCGATCTGAGCGGAATCGGCTATAAGGATTACATGGATGCCGTATGGTATCATAAGACCGTAGAACTGACCGAAGTGGAGGTAAAAGGACGCGTTCTGCTGCATTTTGGCGCGGTGGATTATGATGCGCGCGTATGGATCAACGGAACAGAGGTTGGACGGCATAAAGGCGGTTATACCTCTTTTACATTCGATATCACGGCTTATGTACAGGCCGGTGCAAACGATATCGCCGTATACGCAGAGGACGATTTGAGAAGCGGCAAACAGCCCCATGGCAAACAGAGTGGGCTCTACTATTCCCATGGCTGTGAATACACCAGAACTACCGGTATCTGGCAGACGGTTTGGCTTGAGTTCGTGCCGGAAAATTATGTGAAAAAAGCACGCTTCTTTCCGAACGTGGAAGCAGGAACGATTACGATCGAAGCGGTGACTGTCGGCGACGGATCGTTCTGCGCAGAAGCGTTTTATGAAGGAAGACGCTGTGGCCAGGCGGAAACCGCAACTGCTGGCGGAAATGTTGTTGTGACGCTGCCTCTTTCCGAAGTGCATCTGTGGGAGGCTGGAGCAGGCAGACTGTATGATTTGACAATTACTTTTGGGGAAGATACTGTTCACAGCTATTTCGGACTGCGCAATGTCACAATTTCCGGGGAAAAGGTGCTGATTAACGGAAAATCCGTGTTCCAGAGACTCGTTTTGGATCAGGGATTTTATCCGGACGGCATTTATACCGCATCTACCGATGAAGCGCTGGAAAACGATGTGAAGCTGTCGATGGCAGCAGGCTTCAACGGCGCGCGTCTGCATGAAAAAGTGTTCGAGCCCCGTTTCCTGTATCATTGCGATCGTCTGGGTTATCTTGTATGGGGCGAGCAGGGCAACTGGGGGATGGATCCGAGCGCATCGGATGGATTGAAAAACTTCCTGCCTGAATGGATGGAAGCGGTTGAAAGGGATTTCAATCATCCGGCGATCATCGGCTGGTGCCCGTTTAACGAGACATGGGATTATGAAGGACGCAAGCAGGATGACGACCTTCTGGCAATTGTCTATCGGATGACGAAGCTCTACGATACGACCAGACCATGCATCGATACCAGCGGCAATTTCCATGTTATTACTGATATTTACGATCTGCACGACTACGAGCAGAATCCGGAAGAGTTCGCAAGTCATTATGAGAGCTATGCAAAGGACGGCATCCTGGCATGGGATAACCATGCGCCGAGACAGAAACAGATTGTCGGTATTCCGGTATTTATCAGCGAGTACGGCGGCATCAAGTGGGATGTTGAGGGCGTGAACAAGGACAGCTGGGGCTACGGAGACGGACCCAGAACCGAGGAAGAGTTCCTTGCACGTTATAAGGGCCTGACGGATGTGCTTTTGGACAATCCGAAGATGTTCGGCTTCTGCTACACCCAGCTGTACGATGTAGAGCAGGAAATGAACGGTCTTTATACCTACAACAGAAAGCCTAAGTTCGATATGGAAATTATCCGTAAGATCAACAGCCGCAAAGCTGCGATCGAGGAGGGAGAGGCATAACGCTTTCCTGTTTTGCATAGGCTGAAAGAAAAGCGGGTAACGCGATGCTGAATGCAATCTGGGCAGGAATGATTGTTCTTGGAATCTTATACGGAGCTTTTACCGGCAATCTGGAGGCGGTGTCCAATGCCGCCCTGGAAAGTGCCGGGGAAGCTGTGGATTTATGTATTACGATGTGCGGGATCATGGGACTTTGGACAGGTCTGATGAAAATCGCACAGCAGGCGGGGCTGATTGCTGCATTGACGCGCGGCATCAGCCCTTTTGTGTCGTTTTTATTTCCCCGGATTCCGAAAAATCATCCGGCGCGGGAGTCAATTTCCACCAATATTGTTGCAAACGTCCTCGGACTTGGCTGGGCGGCAACTCCGGCGGGCTTAAAGGCGATGGAGGATCTTGCACAGCTGGAAGAAAAACGGAGACAGACGGGGTATCTGAAAAACGTTCCAAAAGATACGGCGAGCAATGAAATGTGTACGTTCCTGATTTTAAATATTTCGTCCCTGCAGCTGATTCCGGTCAACATGATCGCCTATCGCAGCCAGTACGGAAGCGCCAGTCCCGCCGCAGTGGTCGGTCCTGCGGTGCTGGCGACACTTGTCAGTACGTTTGCGGCAGTGATTTTTTGCAGGGTGATGGATCGGAGATAGATTGTTGATATAGCATTTGGATGCTGAACAGAAGCATATTTTGCAGGCGGGCAGTCATACATCGTTCGATGCGCAGCTGCCCTCTGTTTTGTGGAAATTTACATCAGGTATGCCAGCAGTACGCTCATAACGACACCGACGGCGGTAGAAAGCAGCGCGCCTGCCAGCGTATATCTGGATTTGGAAACGCGCGCCGTCATAAAATAAACAGACATCGTGTAAAAACAGGTTTCTGTGCAGCTCATCAGAATCGACGTGATGCGTCCTGCCAGAGAATCGGTCCCGTAGGTTTTGAAAATATCGAGCACCAGTCCAGTCGCCGCGGAAGAAGAAAACAGGCGGATGAAAATGAGCGGGAAAAACTCCGGGAACATACCGCTTATGGAACTGTCAGCGGCGTATTTTTGCAGCAGCTTTCCCGGAAGATCCAGCAGCCCGGAGCCCCGCAGAATCCCGACTGCCATCATCAGCCCGATGAGCGTTGGGACGATGCCGACGACCGTTTTCAGACCGTCCGCTGCGCCGTTTATAAAGTCGTCGTAGAGATTACATTTATGAATCCACCCATAGCCGATGATGAAGAAGATCACGGCAGGAATGAGGATGGAGGAAAGATGTGCGAGAACATTTGCCATGGAAAGCTCCATTCTGCAGAGATTAAATCACCGGACATTTTCAGACCGGGAAAGGATACGATCCTGCGGGAATATCTGTTACCGGAATATATGATTTTGCCAACCCATACAGAACCGGAATCATAAAATGCAGAGTAGGGGCATAAGTTACTATCAGGTTTTCTGAAAAACGAATGGGATGGAAAAAGGAGGACAGGCATGGCGGAATATCGAAAACAAATCGCATATCTGGATTATCTGGAAGACGGCGTAAAAATCAAAAATGCCGGATTTGTCAGAATAGAGGAACAAAACGGACACAACCGGATGGAAGTAAAAGTTAAAAACCTTCCGGGCAAGGACTGCGGGGAGTTTCGGTTACAGGAAGAACATGAGAGAACGGTCGGAAGGATTAGTTTGCAGGGCGGCAACGGAAACTGCTGCATGGTGTGGCGGATGCCGGAGCCGGGCGAATTGGATAACAGCCGGGAGGAAAGCTGGCAGCAGACTGCGCAGCTTCGGATTTTACTGTCCGGAAAAAGAATGCTGATTGCAAACTGGCACGAACCGGTCGAAATTCCGGCACAGAGAGAGACGCTGCAGCTGCAGCAGCAATCGCAGGTACAAGGGGATCAGTTCCAACAGATGGAGGCGCGGTCATCGCAGACAAATTCACCCCGGCAGCCCGGAGCTGGAGAAATTATTCCGTATCCGGAGCGGCGCGGCAGCGAGATGGAAAAGCAGTCCACACCGAAGGAGCCTGCCGAAATAGAGCAATCCGCCATGTTGATGAAGCCCGCTGAAACAGAGCAATCCGCCATGTTGAAGGAGCCCGCGGCAACAGAGCAATCCGCTATGGCGAAGGAGCCAGCGGCAACGAAACAGCAGCCTACTCCGGAAGCGCCATCTGTGTCAGCGTCCGAGCCGACGATTCCTTTTCCTTCCGCTGCGCCGAAATCGCCGTCCTCTCCATCGCGTGAGCCGGTCTGCAGCGCGGATAAATGGGAGCAGCTGTGCACGATGTATCCGGAAATTCATCCGTTCCGCGACAGTCGGGAATATCTTTCCATTGCGCCGAAGGATTTTGTTGTTCTGTGCAAGGAATACCAGAAGTTAGTACATAACAGCTTCCTGCTGCATGGCTACTATAATTACCGTCATCTGATTCTGGGCAGAATCCGGCAAAAGGATGCATGGCAGTATTATATCGGCGTGCCCGGCAATTTTTACGACCGGGAAAAAATGGTGGCGGAAATGTTCGGATTCGAAGCCTTTGAGGGTGAAAAAGAATCCGCATCACCGGGTGATTACGGGTATTATATGAAGCGGGTGGAGATTTAAGCAAGGGTGGTCGAACCGGCGGGAGAAATGATCGGAAAAATGGCAGACAGCAAAAACCTACTTGCGGGAATGAAAAGGGGCTGGTATGCTTTTTCTGGAAACATTCAGCAGATTTCTGGGCGTTCTCGGTACAGATCATGAAAAGCTGACATTTTATATTCGAAACACAGGGAGCAATTATGGCAAGAATCCGTACAGAAGAGGAAAAAGAAGCGGCGCGGCAGGCTGCAAAGCAGGCGAAAAAAGATCAGTGGCTTCGGGAGCAGGAAGAAAAGCGCCCAACGCATGAGAAATATATGAAGGATGCGATCCGACAGGCAAAAAAAGCGGCAGCGCTCGGCGAAGTGCCGATCGGCTGCGTGATCGTGCATGACGGACAGGTGATCGGCAGGGGCTATAATCGACGAAATACGGACAAAAGCACACTGGCGCATGCGGAGATCACAGCGATTAAGCGGGCGAGCAAAAAGCTGGGTGACTGGCGGCTGGAAGACTGCACATTGTATGTGACGCTGGAGCCCTGCCAGATGTGTGCCGGAGCCATCGTACAGGCGCGGATTCCGGAGGTTATGATCGGCTGCATGAATCCAAAGGCAGGCTGCGCAGGATCAATCTATAACCTACTGCAGGAACCGGCATTTAATCATCAGGTCAGCCTGTTTAAGGGCGTACTGGAAGAAGAATGCAGCCAGATGCTGAAAGATTTTTTCCGCAGTCTGCGGACACGGTTGAAAACCTGAGACAGAACGCAGTCTGCGGACATGTCGGCACGCAGCGCAGAACTTACGGACTGTGTACGAGCATATTCCGGACCGCACCACAAAGGAGAAAGGAAATATATGGACTTTTGGGAAAGACTCTTTGCCAGAGCTGGAAGAAGAAAACCAGAGCCGTCTGCAGAAGCGAAATGCGCAGAGGAGTGGGATACAGAGTTGGCAAGCGAACTCTCGGAGACAGAGCGGGAGCAGTTGAAGAAAGCCGGCTGCATCCGAAAGCATATTTATTTTTCAGGACGCGTGCAGGCGGTGGGCTTTCGCTACAGCGCGCTGTGTCTGGCAAAAGAGCTGCAGCTGACCGGCTGGGTGAAAAATTTAACGGATGGACGTGTGGAAGCAGAGCTGCAGGGACAGGCCGAATTGGTAGACTCGTTTGTGGAGCGTATCAGTCAGCGTGGCAGGATTGTCGTAGAGTTTGTGGAAGAGGAGGACCGTGAACTTTGCTATGAGGAAGGCTTTGAGGTCAGGTGAAAAGCTGCAGAGCCACTGATCGGGGCAGAAGACGCTGCAGCGCATGGCTGTGCGTTCCGCCGGTCAGAACACCAGCCGCGAATATTCGCTTCCGGCGTCCTGCTTTTGCGGCTGCCTGCGGTAATCTGACGGTGAGACGCCCATACGTCGGTGGAATGCCCGGGAGAAGTAAAAAGCATCCGAGAAGCCGCAGGAGACAGCAGCTGTTTTGACGGAATTGCCGAGCTCGAGCAGGCGGCATGCCTGATGAATGCGGAAATTTGATAAAAATTCGCCGGGAGAAATGTTCAGTTCGGATTGAAAGGCGCGGTAGAGCGTACTTCTGCTGACCCCGAGCATCTGACAAAGCTGTTCGGTGTGGAAGTACTCATGATGAAAATTGGAGCGGATCAGAAAAACTGCATTTGCCAGAAGGGACGAAGCAGGAGAGTCGGGCAGACCGGGTGCCGGGGCATAATCGGCATAAAGACCGAGCAGCGTGCGGAGCATGCCATTTGCTTCGTTGCGGTTCTGGTGATAAAGGTCGAGGGGCTGCAGATCGGCAAAAAGCTGTCGGAGCCGGGCAGGGCAGATCGCGGGACAGACGGGCGCGGCAGGGGAAAAAGCGGTCTGATCGAGCAGAGAGGCAGCTTCTTTTCCGGTAAATTCCACCCAGGTATATTCCCATGGATTCCCCGGGTCAGGATAATAGCGAATCGTATCATAAGGATAAATCAGAAAGCTTTCGCCGGTGTGAACGGGGAAAGTTTTTTTATGATATTCGATAAAGCCCTGCCCGCGCAGAATATAATGGATGATATAGACCGGGCGGACGCCGGGTCCCCAGGAATGCAGATCGCTGCAGTCCTGCCTGCCTGTGGCGAGCAGGGTGAGACCAGGCTGGGAATCGGACCCAAAAACAGATGAATTCATAAAGAGACCTCCTGATTTACAGGATGTCGGGGATGATGTCTAAAAACCTCCTGCAGACAGTTTGCAGTGGCCTTTGGGCACATACCTCCGGCATTGTCCTGATGTGAATAAATAATCCATGTATTTGCAACAAAAACCTATGGAAGAGAACAAAAGTGTCATGCTACAATCACGATAACGGATAACGAAAGAGAGGTCAAGGGGTATGGTAAAATTAACGCCGCCGATGGGCTGGAACAGCTGGAACACATTTGGTGAGAATATCAATGAAAAACTGATCATGGAAACTGCGGACAAAATGGTGGAGCAGGGGCTTTTGGACTGCGGATATGAGTATCTGGTCATTGACGACTGCTGGTCTTTAAGAAAGAGAGACGAGGAAGGCCGTCTGATTGCAGATCCGGAGAAGTTTCCCCACGGCATGAAAGCGGTTGCGGATTACGTGCATTCCAAAGGGTTGAAATTTGGTATGTATTCTTGTGCGGGCAACCTGACTTGTGCCGGATATCCAGGCAGCTTCGAGCATGAATTTATCGATGCAGACACATTTGCATCCTGGGGTGTGGATTTTTTGAAATACGATTACTGCTATCACAGCAACATCATTCCGGGAAAATATTTATACCGCAGAATGGGCATCGCGTTGGAAAATTGCGGCAGGGATATCCTGTTTTCCGCATGCTCCTGGGGCGCAGATCAGACGCATGAATGGATTAAGGAAACCGGCGCGAGCATGTGGCGTTCCACCGGCGATATTTTCGACAGCTGGGAATCGATCAAGGATCTGACCAAACAGCAGGCAAAGCTTCATCCGTATCATAGTGTCGGCTGCTTTAATGATATGGATATGCTGGTTGTAGGCATGTACGGCAAAGGAAATGTTGGGTTAAGCGGCTGCAACGACGTTCAGTACAAAACGCATTATTCAATCTGGGCGCTGTTTGGCTCTCCGCTGATGATTGGCTGCGATATCCGTAATATGAACGAAGAGACGAAGAAGATTCTGGAAAATAAAGAGCTGATTGCGATCAATCAGGATCCTCTGTGCCGCCAACCGATCCGTCTGGACGGAATCTGGAGCGGAGACGATGTCCTCATTTATTCCAGACAGCTTTCCAATGGCGATCTGGCAATCGGGTTCTTCAACTTAAAAGACGAAAGCGTAGTAGCAAATCTGAATCTGGACGAAGTCGGTCTTCCGATGAGCACCGGCAAAACCCTGCAGATGAAGGAGGTCAGGACCGGGGAAGATCTGCCTTCGCTCAACGGAACGGTCAGTAAGGCCTTGGAGCCTTATGGTTGTGCAGTCTACCGCTGCAAGGTCGTTGATCTGTAATGGACACCTGCATGAAATGCGGAAAGGAGCTGACCCAGCTGGATCGGGGAGCTTACCGGAAATTTGTCAACCGGGGCAGTACATCGTTTCTGTGTAAAAGCTGTCTTGCAGAAAAGTTCGGAATAAAAGAGTGTGTGCTGGATGAAAAAATCGAGCATTTCCGGAAACAGGGATGCACGCTGTTTATTTAATAATGAGGAAAAGGTTCCTATAATGGCGGATTGCTTGCAGTCCAGAAAACATAGAAAGCGCTTCACGGAGAAAAAATAATTCGTGAAGCGCTTTTAAAATGCCTGACTGTACTTTCAGGAAAGTGGTGCCGACATCAGAAACAGGGAAGCGGTCAGATGCCCGTCGGAATCCTTTTGATAGGATAAGTGGCTGTTGTTGCCAAAATGGAGCTGTAAGCGTTCATTGACGTTTCGGATTCCAAAACCGCTGCTGACGGTCAGGGAAGTGTTTTCATAACGCAGAAAGGCATTCAGCTGTTCCGGATCTGCTCCGATTCCGTCGTCTGTAACGGAAATCTCGGTGCAATCAGGCTGCCTGTGAATCTGAATCCGGATGGTGAGATGGTCGAGATTCGCATTATGCAGAATCGAATTTTCCACGAGAGGCTGCAGGGTAAACTTGGGGATCGGGATCTGATCCGCTTGTTCGGGAGAGAAATCCGGGATCAGCTGGATGTCGCAGGGGCGTTCCATCTGATAGATTCGGATAAATTCCCGGATATTTTCGATTTCCCGGGAAAGGGAGGCAGTTGAATCCGGACGGGAAATGCTGTAATGCATCAGATTGGAAATTGAGGAAACAATGTCTGCGATGGAGTCTTCGCCCTTACTGAGGGCATGCCAGCTGACCATATCGAGTGCGTTATAGAGAAAATGCGGGTTGATCTGAGCCTGCAGAGCGTGGAGCATGGCGGTACGTTTTTGCCTGTTTTCTTCGATAATCTGATCCATCAGCAGATTTTCCCGTTGAATCAGCGCTGTAAAACTGTGACAAAGCACCTGAAGCTCCGCGTCGTGATAAACCGAAAACCGTTGTGTCTGAAAGGTTCTGGTATCCTCGATGGTGCTGATCAGATCCGCCAGGGAAATTATCGGCTCGGTGATTTTGCGGGAAAGCAGATACAAAACACAGATCAGTAGGAAAAAAGCGATCAGTACAAAAAGGATATAGGGAAATAGTGCGGTAATTACAATCTGCTCAATGTCAGAAAGAGGGGTCAGGAAGGTGAGGAAAAGATCTTGGTTCACGGAAGAAGTACTGACCAGATAGCGTTCATGGGAAGTCGAATCGCGCAGGATCTGTCCGGAGCTTTTGGAAAGCGCGCTGAGAAATAGGCTGTCGGAAACTTCGCTAGAAGCGTAAAGAAGCTCCTGATATTCGTTGCTCAGAAAAAATCTGCTGTTCGGAGTAATGGATCCGGCAGAAATTTTTTCGAGGAAAGTATTTTCCGGAATGGCGATCACGACAGTTCCGATTCCCTCTGAGGAAGAATTTATCGCATAATTGTAGACATATTTGGAATAACAGAGTTCATCGGTATCCTTATTGATGAAAAAATAGGGAGACCAGGTTATTTTTCCGGTGCGTTTATACCATTCCTGATCTTTCACAAGACGGGAAGAATAAACCTGACAGGTACGCAGTGCAACGTGCTCAGAAAGCGTATAGGCATCGCAATAGGAATCCATAGGAAGCGTATCGTTTAAGTAAAACAGAATACGGCAGTCGAGATTGGAGGTAAAAAGCTGCTGATTGAGATAGTTATTGAATTTTTTGCGCAGAAGTTCCCGGGCACGGAACATATCCAGATAGGAACTATTGTTCGTGTTGGCGAGTTCTCCGATTTCTTCGTCGTTGACCAACTGAAATGGAACCATGCTGAAGGAATCAATATAGCTGGTAAAAATGGTTTCGTTATATTTTTGCAGATTGATTTGCTGCTGTCGGATCTCCTGAAACAGGACGGAACGGAACAGGAAAAATATAAAAAGATAAGAGGTCAGAAAGACAGCGGACAGGACGCTGCACAATGTAATAAAAATTTTTCGGCGCATACAGATCTCCTTTCCGAATGCAGCAGCTAGAATGATACAGATTGCGATTTCTATATCGGGTTGATTACAGGCGGCAATTACGGTATTCTGTTGGGTTCATCCCGATTTTTTTCCGGAAAAGCGAGGAAAAATAACCAGCGTCATCGTATCCGCATTTATGGGCAATTTCTCCGATTGAGTATAAGGGAGAAGCAAGCAGAAGACAGGCACGCTCGAGTCTCTTTTCCGTTACATAGTTGTTTAAGTTTTTGCCGGCATGCTGTTTGAAAAGTGTGCTCAGCCAAGAAAGCGTGATGTTCATATTGTCTGCCATGGCAGAAATAGAAAAATCCGGGTTAGTATAGTGCGTGTCGATATATTGTAGCGCATAACGGTACAGCGCGGAAGTATTGTTGCTCTTCTGTGATAAGAGCAGGTTTAAAATATCAAAATACAGAGTTTCCAGATAATTTGCTTTGGAAGCCGGATTTGGAAGGGAATACCAGGTTTCCAGCGTATGTGTTTTTGAAGTGAGCAGAGATTGCTCTGTAAAATGAATTTCCCCAAGATAGTCATACAGGGTGGTCAGAATCCTGGTACCCATCAAATTGCAGAGATTTGGATCGCTCATGCAGTTATGGTAAAGCGGAGAACGGAAAAAATCTTCAATGCAGCTGATATCGTGATGGCGCAGCGCATCAAAAAGTTCCTTCTGATAGTTGCTTTCTGACAGGGCAAGAATTTTCTGATGAGAGGCTTCCTTGCTTTTATATAATTCTGTAAGAATATCTTCCAGCTGTTCGAGTTTCTGCCGGGTGACAGGTTTTAAAATATAGTGCTGTACATGATACTGCATGGCACTTTTGGCATATTCGAATTCGCGGTAACCGGACAAAAGAATCACAGGAATGCCGGATAAAATCGGTGATTCGCTGATTTGTCTGGCAAGTTCAATTCCATCCATATGCGGCATCTTGATGTCAGAGATGATAACGTCAGGACGGCAGGTCTGCAGAAAGTTTATGGCCTCTGCTCCATCCGAAACGCAGCCGCAGATGAGACCGTTAAAACGGGACCAGTTGAGCTGTTTTTTCAGACCGTCCAGTACAATCTGTTGATCGTCCACCAGTAATATTTTAAAAGATGACTCCATTTTAAAACCTCTTTTCTCCCCTTTTTCCCTATTGTGGCAAAAAGAAGAAAGGGTGTCAATGGAGGAAATAGAGCAGTAAAAAAAATTCATAATGAACAAAAAACTTTCAAATTGAGATCTGAAGGAGCAGACAGTAGAATAAAACCATCAACAACGCAAGGGAGGAAAAAGGAGCATGGGGAAATCGAAAAAAAAGAAAGGAAAGATGAGCCAGGCAGTTGTCAGAGAGAATATCCAGTTGTACTTACTGATGCTTCCGGTCTTCCTTCTGATTATTGTTTTTTGCTATGGACCGATGTTTGGTCTTGTGATTTCTTTTCAGGATTATATGCCCGGTTCACCTTTTTGGGGAGAAGGTGTGGAATGGGTTGGACTGACGCATTTTAAACGGTTTGTAGAGGGAAAATATTTCGGACGTCTGATTAAAAATACGCTGGTGCTGAGTGGACTGAATTTGCTGTTTGGCTTTACGGCACCGATTCTGTTTGCGCTCTTAATCGACCAGATCAAGCGGCTCCGTTTTAAAAAGATTGCGCAGACAGCCAGCTATATGCCCTATTTCATCTCTACGGTCGTCGTAGCGGGCATGGTGATTTCTTTTATCGATCAGGGGGGACTGATCAGCAATTTCCTTTCTGCAGTGTTTGGGCTGCCGAACCAGAACTGGCGGGATCAGGCACCGGCGTTCCCTGCAATTTATACGATCACAAATGTCTGGAAAGGATTTGGCTTTGGCAGTATTCTGTATATTTCTTCGATCACATCGATCGATCAGAGCCAGTATGAGTCGGCAAGAATTGACGGGGCAAACAGAGGACAGCAGTGCTGGTACATCACATTGCCTGGAATTAAAAATATTATTGCGATTAACCTGATTCTGGCGATCGGAGGAATTCTCGGGACAAACAGCGATCTGATCCTGCTTTTATATTCCCCTGCGACATACGATGTTGCGGACGTAATCGGAACCTATACCTACCGTATTGGTATCGAAGGCGGGCAGTACAGTTATACGACTGCAGCGGGGTTATTCATGTCAGTAATTGGATTTGTACTCACTTATATTGCAAACAAAGTGAGCGATAAACTGACAGGATTTGGGTTATGGTAAAGAAAAGACTGATTTTGGTAACAGGAGATTAACATGAAAACAGGCAAAACAAAAAACAGAATCAGAGAAGGAAATCCGGCGGTAACGGTACTTCTGTATGTGCTGGTGCTCCTGATTTGCATCGCGACCGTTTATCCGATGTATTATGTATTGATTCTTTCCATCAGCGCGCCGGAATATGCGGCGAAAATGAATGTCTATCTGGTCCCGAAAGGGTTTTCGCTGGATGCGTATAAAATGCTGGCCGGAGACGGGGAAATGTGGAGAGCGTATTTGAATACAATCCTCTACACGGTTCCGACGACTGTTCTGATGCTGGTTACGAGTGTACTAATCGCTTATCCGCTGACGTATAAACATCTGGCAGGACGCAAATTTGTAAATATGTTTCTGCTGATCCCGATGTATTTTTCAGGCGGTATGATTCCAGCGTTTTTGCTGATTACAAAGCTGAAACTGTATGGAAGTCCGCTGTCACAGGTTCTCCCGGTATGTTTCTCGATCTGGAATATTATTCTGATGAAAGCGTTCTTTTCCAGTATTCCGGAAGGATTGAGGGAAGCTGCAAAAATTGATGGCGCAGGAGTGATCCCGATTTTGACAAATATTTATCTGCCGCTGTCAAAACCGATCCTGGCGGTTATTTCCGTATATACGATTGTGGGACGGTGGAACAGCTGGTTTGATGCACTGATATATTTGCCGAAAACGGAGTGGCAGCCGCTGCAGTTGTTTTTGCGCAGGATCCTGGTAGAAAGTACCAGACAGGTAACGGATGTCCTGGATCCACAGATGGCGGCGGAGATGATAAAAAAGCAGATGTCGGGTGCTCAGTTAAAATATGCGATGATTATATTTACAACGCTGCCGGTGCTGTTTACGTATCCGTTCTTCCAGAAGTATTTTGTAAAGGGTGTCATGCTCGGCTCGTTAAAAGAGTGACTGTATGATACAAAAAATAAAACAGGGAAATAACCGTGAAGTGACTGCAGGCATGGAGGGGTTATAAAATAAAAAGTAACTGTTCAACAGTATGACCGCAAAGACGGCAGATTCTGACATAAGGAGGGTACAGAATGAAAAAGAGTTGGAAAAAAGGGATAGCGGCAGCGATGAGTGTACTGCTGGCGGCTGGTATGGCAGGATGCGGACAGACGAATACAGCCAATAGTACGGCGACTTCCGGTGATGCTGCTACAATAGCGCAAACTGAAGCGGCACAATCCAATACGGATAATGGCGATTTAACTGTAGTAAAAATTCTGGGACGCAATTACACTTACACTGGGGCGAACGGAAAAACAGTCACTTTAAAAGACTGGTCAACAGAAGGCAAGAGCAAACGGTGGGATAAATTATCTGAAAACCTGGCAGCAAAGGGTGTGAAGTTGGAACTGGATCTGATTGAGCCGGATCAGTTTGATACGACGATTCAGACCATGGCGGCGAGCGGAGAACTGTTCAATTACGATATGATCAACATTACTCCTCTGGATGATAAGACAAAATTAAACCTGGTTAAACAGGGACAGCTGCAGTCGATCAGCGATATCTGGGAAACCTATTCGGATGGAACTTATACCGATTTTATCAATTCTGACGCCGGACAGTTCTATTTCAAACATGTTGCGCTGGAAGACGGGAAGTGCTACTGGCTGACAGATTATGAAACCGGTTCTTATGAAGGAAACCCTACCAATTTCATACTTGCATTTCAGATTCGTCAGGACTGGCTGGATGCGATCGGAAAAGATATGCCGACAACATTGGACGAGGTTTATGAAGATTTGAAGGCATTTCAGGATCAGGATGTGAACGGAAACGGACAAAAGGATGAGGCATTTCTGACAGATTACAGTGGATTTGCTACAGATGTTGCGCAGTGGTTTGGACTTGGTGTTGGAACGACGTTTATCAACAATCAGGAAGATTATAAAATTGAATCTCCTTGGTATCAGGAACATATAAAGGATTATATCCAGTATATGCAGAAACTTTACGCAGCTGGATTATTAAAGATGAATGACAGCCAGGGCGGCACTTATATGGCGAATAACCAGGTGGCTGCAATTTCCCAGTGGGGAACAGAGCTGTGGGAGGAAACGGCCATTACTGTTCCGGAAGGAGCAGAATATCAATGGTTTGCACCGATGAGAGTGGATGGAATTGAGGGAGAAACATCCCTATTCCGTGGTTCAAATGCATATAACATGTGTTGGACCGCGACAGCAGTGCCTGCAAGCAGTGATAAACAGGAAGCAATTGCAAAAATTTTGGACTATCTGATTACACAGGAATCCATGGATTTGACAGAGTATGGTCTGGAAAGCGTAAGTTATGAGATGGTGGACGGTAAAATGAGCAACACGCTGGATAACACGCTGGAAAATACAGATGCTGTCGGTATGGCGCTCTGGTGCAACGGCTCCATTTTCCCGAGATACAAGATGAATAATGATCTGAGTGCAGAGATGGATAATACGGTAGTGTTTGCAGAGAAAAACGGCGTAAAGAACAATCAGACTGCGAAGAAAGATTTCACAATCTCCTGTATCAAGGATCCGGAGCATCGTATTTTCCACGATTTAGGCGCTCTGGCAATCCCTACGGTAGAGGAAATCAACAAAACAAACGAAATCAGCACAGATCTTGAAACATATTCCAAGGAACTGCTGACAAAACTCATCATGGGTGAAAAGAGCCTGGATGACTGGGACAGCTATATTCAGGATCTGAAAGATCTTGGACTGGATGATCTGATTGCGGTACAGCAGGCGAGAGTTGACCGTGCGATGAAATAAAAAAGAGCAATAAAAAAACAGGCAGACAGTGTGAAAAGTAATCGGAGCTGTTTATTTTTCACACTGTTGTTTGCACTACAGATATCTACAAAAAGGGAGATTATTATGTCAGAACAGAAGAAAAATGGGATTCCGCAGATGGGCCCCGATACAGGAAACTACTGGTGCACCTGGGATACGCAGTTTCGCGTAAACAGCGTGGAAGACGGGAAGGATACGAAAAATCTGCGCAATGTGCTGACTCAGGATTTTCTGTTTGCAGAAGACGGAATGCTCCGAAATTATTTAAAAAATGTACGCCAGGATTTGTATGTTCTGTTGGACGACGGTTGGGACGTTGGAAAGGATGTGCCAGGAAACGGAGCAGTCAGCGTATTTGGCAGTCTGGTTCTGGATTCTGATAAATTTCCGGATTTTACCGGAGAACCATGGGAACGTCTTACAAAGCTTCGTTGCAAGCTAATGGAGCTTGGATATCGTGGCCTTGGTTTGTGGATTTGTGCGAATGCGACCGGAGAGGAAGAGGCACATCCGCTTTCCGTGGAAGAGGCGGAAAATTACTGGAAAGAGCGTGCGATCTGGTGCAGAAAAGCAGGGGTGGACTACTGGAAAGTAGACTGGGGATATCATTGTGGTGACGCAACTTATAGAGAAATGATGACAAGAATTGTAAAGCAGTATGCACCTGACCTGAAAATTGAACACGCGGTGTGTCGCGGTCCGTTGGATGAAAAAGTGGAGCACTGGAAACGCGTTGGGAAACTGCTGTCAATCAGTGATTATGTACGGACGTATGACGTGGTAAAAGAATTTACCTACAGCACGACGATTGCTCGAACCTGGGAGATGTTCGACCAGGACAGGGAAGTGCAATTTGGCTGCAGAGGAATTCCGAATATAGAGGATGCACCGCTTTTGGCAGCAGGACTTTGCTGTTCGATGGGCGTGATGCGCCATCCCTGCTGGGGCGGCACAGAAACAGACGTCCTGGATTTTGGACGTAAGTGGAACGAAGTAGAGCGTGCGCTGCGCTGGCAGAGAATCGCACCTCCGTTTGGAATTTGGGAAAGTTCGGCAGAAGCATTTGGCGGACTCAGAAAAGACTGGACAGAGATGCTTTCCGGTCCGGAAGGAGAAGGCTGGCTGAAAAACCTGATTCCGGAGGGACGTTCGATTTCGCAGGAAGCGCCGGCTATTCTGACGAGAAATATGGATTGTCCAGAGATTTTTGCAAGAGAAGAAGAACTTCCGTTTCTTGCCTGCAGTATCCATCCAGCGACAGGTACTGTGAGCATCGCATTTATGCCGCGAACATGCGGAGACCGAAAGATATTTACACCGAAAGCTGACCTGAATGTAAAGCTTGGAGCATTTGTAAAACCGATTGGCATATTTGGTGAGTTCGGAATCCTGACAGTTGAACTCGGAGAGGCGGTCGAAGGCAGAGTTTATCTGCAGGATCTGTGCCGGGAAGAAGCCGTGGAAGTTACGGATCTGGTTGCAAAAAGCCGTGACAGGATCGTGCTGGATTACGATGCTCTGGCACAGAACGGCTGGCTTAAAAATGATGAAGGAGACTGCTCTGCGCCAGGATTTATGATCTGGCAGGAGTGAGCTTCTGAAAAAGAAGCTTTTCCTGTTTTGTCGTTCGTGGAAGCTGTTCGGGACACCGTATGGAAGACCTTTCAAAAGAAACCATAGCCGATTTGCCCTTTTTATGATACGCTTAGTGCAGACGCAAAAAGCGCCCATATTGACTGAATTTGCAGACAGCGTATACAAAATCAGGGGGTAAGGAGGAACTCATGGGGAACAATTGGAAAATTACGGACACGCTGACAAAGGTGTTCGCAGAGGAAGTGCCGGATGGACAGGGGAGCATTCGCCTTTCAACGCTGCATCGGGAAACCGTATCCTGTGTGATTGCATATTTTGGGGCGGCAGACTGGGGACGTTACTGGAAGGTTTCCGTAAAAGCGCCGGAAAAAATTGAGACGAGACTGCGCCGAGTTGAGCTGGTTCCGTCGGCTTATCCGTGCCATAAGGAGCAGGATGATAACTATCTGCGCATCGTACCCGGGATGTATCCGGATCTTTTGCGCGATCTGGATACAGAGGACGATGGCGCGGACAAAAAATATCTGACAAAAGAAGTGCCCGGACAGTGGCGCAGCCTGTGGCTGGATGTGACGGTAGATGCGGAGCTTGCAGGCGGGGACTATGCCATTATGATCGAAACGGAAACTGAGGACGGAGAAAAAGAGACGTTAAAAGCAGACCTACATGTGGTCGATGCGTCGCTTCCGCCGCAGAAGCTTTTGCATACGGAATGGTTCCATTCTGACTGTCTGGCAGACTATTATCATGTAAAACCGTTCAGCGAAGAACACTGGAAGATTCTGGAAAACTTTATCCGCCTGTATGCGGCGCGTGGCATCAATACGATTCTGACACCCGTATTTACACCGCCTCTGGACACTGCGGTCGGCGGCGAGCGCACGACGGTTCAGCTGCTGGACATCCGCAAGGACGGTGATACCTATAGCTTCGATTTTTCAAAATTGGAGCGCTGGATCGGAATTTGCCGCTTTGCCGGAATTACGCATTTTGAAATGGCGCATCTATTTACCCAGTGGGGCGCTAAGTGCGCACCGAAGATTATGGTCTGGGAGGACGGCACGCTTCGCCATAAGTTTGGCTGGCACACGGACGCACAGAGCCCGGAATATGCGGACTTTCTGGCACAATATCTGACTGCCCTGACAGATTTCCTGAAAGAACAGGGACTGCAAGATAAAGTCTTTTTCCATATTTCAGATGAACCCGGCGAGGAGATTTTAGAGGATTATAAAAAAGCGCGGGAAATGGTACTACCCTATATTCAGGGATTTCATACGATTGATGCGCTTTCTGACGTTGGATTTTGTGAAAAAGGCCTGGTCGATCTGTTTGCACCCGGAACAAATTGCATGGAGCCGTTTCTGGAAAGAGGAATGGAAGGACTGTGGACCTATTATTGCACCGGACAGTGGAAGGAGGTTTCCAATCGGTTCATGGCGATGCCTTCTGCGCGTACCAGAATCCTCGGTGTGCAGCTGTATCTGTATAAAATCAGTGGATTTTTGCACTGGGGCTTTAACTTTTATAACAGCCAGTATTCGATCAAGCACATCAATCCGTATGCGGTAACGGACGCGGGAGAAGCATTTCCGTCCGGAGATGCATTTTTGGTTTATCCCGGCGAGGGCGGCGTACCGGAGGAATCTATCCGCCTGATGCTGATGCAGCAGGTGATGCAGGATGTGCGTGCGTTTGAACTGCTGGAATCGCTGGTCGGCAGGGAAAGAGTCTGTGAAATCATCGCAGAAGGAACGGATGAACCGATCACCTTCAAGCGCTATCCCAAAGGAAAAGAATGGCTGCTAGCCTTAAGAGAACGGGTGAACGCGGAGATCGAAAAAGCAATTGCGATACAATAGAATGCACGCTCTGCGAGCATTCTATTGTCATGAATAAGAAGCGCAGGGCGAGAGCAGGACTCTTGCCCTGTTTTCTGATTTTCAAATGACAGGAGACACGAATGGCTTTATTTAATAAATTATCGGTTACGAATTTTACAGCTTCCACCATCCCCGATGATTTCCTAAAAGATTTTGCGCACCATCAGAAAATTACCAGAAAATGGGTCAGGACAGATGCCGGATGGGAGCTTGAAGATGCTTCAATTTTGCGGGAATGGGATGCGGAAAAAAGAATCTGGCTTGCAGGATATATGCGGGAAAAAATTCAGAACGGAGGGACGGTAATGGCGGTTTTTTTACCCGAAGGTCAGCTGGCAGGCTTTTGCTGCGTAGGAGGAGATCTTGCGGGTGAAACGGCAAGCTATGCGAATCTGTTGCTGCTTTTTGTGGACGACCGCTTTAAACGGCATGGAATAGGAAGGCTGCTTTTGCAGGAAGCATGCAGATATGCAAAAAAACTCGGCGCGGAAAAACTGTTCCTTTCTGCAATTCCGTCGGAAGACACGATCGCCTTTTATCAGAACATGGGATGCGTCGATGCGAAGGAAATTGTAAATCCTTTCGTAGACGACGAAGAAGACAGGCTGATGGAAATTACGACGAAAGACGGAAACTGAGGAAGATGGGCCGAATTATGCAGACAGAACAAAAGAGATTCGCAGAGCATCGCAGATTTTTGATATGCATGGTTACGTTGTGTATCAGTCTGGCATTTGTGGTACAGGGCTGTGGGAAACCGTCCCGAGAGACCTGGCAGGATGTGGATACCGAAGCGGAAACAGTGATTGTGCTGGAAGAGGATGAAGAGCCGAAAATACGGATGGAAGATGTTTGTCTTGAGCTGTATCGGGAAGCAGGCAGAAGCGGACGGCTTGGGGAAAAAGAGACCATTGCACATATCGTAAAGCAGTTTGGAGAAAACGGATATCCTGCAGTAGACCAGAAAAATAGGGTCGATATGGTGCGGGCATCAGAGGTAAAGCGTTTCTGCAGACGGGCGACGGATCAGCAGGAGGCACAGATAGAAATTGTTGAAGTTGACTGGAACGGTGGCTTTGTGGAGTACGAGCTGCAGGCGGCAGAAGGCAATCTCGATGTGACACGCAATTATTATCATTATGAAGATGAAATGATGCGCAAAAAGACGGAAGAACATTTTACAGCGGACAGTTGGTCGTATACGGAGGACGGTTATCTGATGTTTTCCGGAACCGGGGCGCTGGATGAGATGTATGTGATGACGCTCAGCGACGTTAAGGAATATGCGGCGCTGCGGGTGGAACCTCTGGACGAAGCCTGCCGGGAATGGAACGAAAAAGCGCTCCTGCCGGTCGGCTATGAATGCAACAATCTGTTTCTGACAGACTGGGATGAAACGGATTTCGGAGAGCTGGACTTTTATGATTTGTTCGATGTTTTTTATCCGCAGATATATCATCGGAAAATCCCGTGGCAGAGTGGGAAAAATGCTGGAAACAGCACAGTGTACGGAATTCCGTCAAAAGAGTTCGAATCGGTTATTCAGAAGTTCTTGAATGTAAAAACAGATATCCTGCGCAAAAAAACGATTTACCGGGAGAAAGATGACACATATGAATATTATCCGCGTGGATTTTATGAGTCAGAGTACCCGGAGCATCCGTACCCGGAGGTGACAGCGTTTCAGGAAAATGACGACGGGACGGTAACGCTCACTGTGCATGCTGTTTTCCCCTATCTCGGAAGTTCCAGAGCGCTCGTTCATGAGGTGACTGTGCGCCCGATGGAAAATGCTGTGGCTGCAGTGCAGTATGTGTCCAACAAAATTGTTTCCTCACTGGATGATCCGGACGACAACTGGTATGTGCCGCGTCTGTCCAGAGAGGAACGCAGTTTATTGTATGAAGAAAATACAGACTGAAAAATGGCTGCCGTATAGGGAAATTTCCCTGCGCGGCAGTCGTATGTTAGGTTTACAGTTCACACGCGCCATTCGCAATACAATAGAATGCACGCTCCGCGGACATTCTATTGTCATGAATCGCATCTTCGATGCTTTTCGCTGCTTTGCAGCTCCTTTTGCTCATAAAATGGCGCTCCCTTCGAGGTTTCTTGTGCACAGATTCTCATGCGAGCATGGAATCTGCCCACAAGAAACCACGAGTGAACTGTAACATACGTTGTAAAGTTTTTATAAATTCGAATGGCGACAGATTGAATTTGGAAAAAGTATTTTGTATAATAAAGTTACAGTTCCTGCTGATAGGAATATTTTAGAAATCGGGAAATCAGATAATCTATTATAAGCGGAGCATCGTATAGCGGTGTATCCGGCTTTCTTCTATCTTTTCAAGCCAGAATCGGCGAATGATTTCCGTGAGACAATGAACCGAAGATTAAGCGCGCAAACCTTGGTGAATACCGTGAAAATGAACAGAACCGGCAGATGCGTTTCTTTTGCTTTCACAAAAAACTGAATAAAACATAAAAACTGAATAAAGCTGAACGAACCAGAAAGGCAAACGATGGAAACAATCAATACACCTTATGATGATGCTTTTCGAACCTTGCTGCAGGACTGCCCGGAGCTGGTGATTCCATTAATCAATGAACTGTTTGGAACGGATTACACAGGTCAGGAAGCGGTACTGTCGAGTGCAAATGAGATATTTATCAGGAATCCGAACGGGAAGAAGGAAAAGCGGGTTACGGATTCCAACATGACGTTGATTTCATTAAAAGGAATATCGAAATATTACCATCTGGAATGCCAGAGCACGCCGGACGGAACGATGGAAATTCGGATGTGGGAGTATGACACGCAGATCGCGTTGATAAACGCAGAATACAGGGAAGGCGTGTTGTATGTAGATTTCCCTGATTCCGCGGTAATTTATTTAAGAAGCAATCCAAACACGCCGGATGAACTGAAAATCTGCATCCGTGCAGCCAGAAAAGAATTAAAATATGGCATTCCGATTCTGAAAGTAAAAAATTACACGTTGGAGGATATTTTTGAACGGCGTTTATGGATGCTGATTCCGTTTTATATCTTCCGGTATGAAAAAGAACTGTCGCAGATCGACAGCGATGAAGAGCGTCTTGAGAAACTGAGAAGAGAATACGAGAGGGTGGCAGAAATGCTGGATCAGGAATGTAAAAACGGACGCATGAGGTCAGTCACAGGTGGAGCGCTATGCGAGCTGTCCCGTACTGTTGTGGAAAAACTGGCGTCAAAATATAAAAATGTGGAAAAGGAGGTAGCTGAAGTTATGGGAGGAAAGGTATTAACCTATCGGTCAAAAGAACTTTATCAGGAAGCTCTGGCGAAAGGAATCGAACAAGGTCTTGCGAACCTTGCAGCGGGCAAATACCAGCGGGGCGAGAGCGTAGAGAAGATTGCCGATGATCTTCTGATGAGCACAGCAGAGGTAGAAAAACTTTTAAATCATCAGAAGGAAGTTTAAGAAGGCTTAAAGCATGGCTGCCGCATCTGCATCAATAAATTTTTTCAGTGCGACAGCATCCTTTGGGAAAATTCTGCATTTATGCAGACTGAAAGCCAGTCACAGGCGGAGCGTTATGCGAGCTGTCCTACAATGTTGTGGAAAAACAGACAGCAAAATACGAAAATATGGAAAGGAAGGTCTCGGAAGTTATGGGAGGAACAGTACTGAATTACAGATCAAAAGAACTTTATCTGGAAGCTTATAAAGTTGGATGGGAAAAAGGATGGAAAGCTGGATGGAAAGTTGGATGGGAAAAGGGATTGAAAGAATGGCGAATTGATCTCGTAACCAGAAAATACCAGCGGGGCGAGAGCGTAGAGAAGATTGCTGATGATCTTCTGATGACTACATCAGAGGTAGAAAAACTCTTAAATCATCAGAAGGAAGCGGACGATGATAGTTTTCAGATGGGGTCACTAGAGATAGCAGCGCTCTTGGGACACTGGAAATGGTTTTAAAAGTGGATTCTGTCTTTCAGTAAAACGTAACTTGAAAAAGTCGACATGATCTGTCCGAAATGACTTGAAAGAATAATAAAAAGTAAAAATCGCCCAATCCGCAGTTAAAAAATACCTGCCGGATAGGGCGATTGATATGTCAGAACAAATTATTCCGCATCAATGGATTTACCCTGCTCAACTACACAGATGTTGGTCTTGCCGGGGTTGATTTCGATTTCGTTGCCGTTGTCGTCATAGAACTTGGTCGGTGCGAAGTCGCTGGTCTTTTTCCAGGTTACATGGATGCCCTTGCCATTTGTGAAGTAGTAGCCATCTTTGGTGTCGTCGTGGCACTGGAAAGACAGATAACCCTTCGCATCACGGGTTTCATAATAAGCAAACTGAACTAAAACGTTCTTGAATGACAGCTGTTTGTTATTGGCGCCGTCCATATGCTTCTGGTCGCCTTTCTGCATACCCTGGAAGCGATAGTACAGACCATCTTCTTCGTTATATTCGAAATAGGTCTTGGTAATCGGGTAAGCGCCTGCCAGATCGATCTTGGTTGCAGGGATTGCACTGCTTCCGTACTGTTCCAGCGTGTTCGGATTGTTTGTGGAAGCGAATTTGAAGTGATCGCTCTGATAGTTCTCAGTATAGGTTTCGGAATAGCCGAGGGCCTGAGCGGCTTTGTCGATACGGTCGCCGCTTGTATAAGCATTATGCGGAGCTTTACGGTCGCTGGTGCGGTAGAAGGCTGCGTCATACAGACCTTTTTTCTGGGAAGGGTCGCTTGCCAGAACAGCACCGGTGATATTATTGGTAGTAGGATCATTGATCGCGTTCAGAATGTAGAACGGACCGCCGATATGGCAGTAAATTGCATCCCATTCTTTTGCCCAGTAAACATAATAATCGCGGCAGCTTCTGATATTGCCGATGCGTTCAATGTTTTTCCAATCCTTGAAAACAGCCATCAGACGGGTCATGTTGCCTTCTACGCTGCATTCATACAGGATATCAGCATTGGAAAGCCCGTAATGCGGGAGCGCTGCATTTTCATCGGGGATCATAACTGCGATCGGACGCTGATCTGCGAGATCGCCGCTGATCCATTCGCCGGTCAGGTCACTTTTTACCATGCCTTCTTCCGGAGGAACATCCTCCTCAACGGTTGCTGTTTCCGTCTCAGATTCTGTTTCAGCAGGAGCGGCAGTGCTTTCCTGCACCTCAGCTACCGGAACGGTTTCTACGGTGTCATTTTTGCTTCCGCAGCCGAACAGCATGGATGCGCATGTCAGACCGGTCAGCAGAAATACAGCCAGTTTCTTCATTTTGGTTCCTCTCTTTCTTATAAATCGTCGAATGCGGGAAACGGAAATCCATACACAGGATATCCAACTGCCCGCGCGAAAAAGTGTGAAGCGTCTCTGCGTCACACAACTGTAACAATTATAGCGTAGCAAAATTGGTTTGTCACTACATAAAACGATATTAAATCTTAATTATTCCTGTATACGATAAAGCCTCACTCAGATCCTTTAAGAGTTCTTTGAAAGGTGGAAGATAGTCGGGGATACAGGCTATATCCACGAACTATTCTGCTTCCTTCGAACGTGTCTGCAGAATGGCATGGACGAACTGAATTCATGACAATAGAATGCTCGCAGAGCGTGCATTCTATTGTTTTACGAAACTGTGTGAATGCTTCCTTGAGTTATGCAGAAAAATAAATTAAAATAGAACATGGTACTATTATAAAAAGAAATATTTATCAAAAAACAACGCATGATAGAACTGCAGAACGTAAATCCGCGTCTGCGGGCAGGAGGGAATGTGAAGAAACGAAACTGGTATCTGATCCTTGGTATGCTGCTTTTGGTGCAGCTGATTGCGATTTTCTATTTTGGAAGTAAAAAAGCAGGGTTCCATTATGATGAATATTATTCCTATTATTCCTCCAACGTGTCGATCGGTCTGGTACCGACCGACCGGGAGTGGAAGCCGGGCAGCGAGATTGCGGACGAATTCCGGGTTCTGCCGGGGCAGCGGTTTCAGTATGGGACGGTTACGCGCATGCAGACCTATGACGTGCATCCGCCGTTTTACTATCTGCTGCTGCATACGGTATGCTCGCTGTTTCCCGGAAGGTTCAGCAAATGGTCAGGAATTGGACTGAATATAGTGCTTTTCGTTCTGAGCTGGAGTGTGCTGGCGAAGCTGACGCGGCGGATTGTGACGGGTGTGCTGAGGAGCGCGGATGCGCCTGGTGGGAAAGCGCAGACCTGTGTAACGGCGGCGGACGTTCCGGAGCGTATCACGCGAGTGATGATTTTCGGAGTGTGCCTCCTGTATGGTTTTAACCCGGCGGTTTATTCCGGCGTTATGCTGGTTCGAATGTATATGCTTCTGGCTCTGTGGATTTTGCTCGTGACCTGGCTGCATGTAAAAAGCCTGCAGGAGAGAAAACGCGGGTTTTCCTTTTATCTGCCGCTGATGGCGGTTGTTTATCTCGGTTTTCTGACGCATTACTATTTTGCTGTTTATCTGTTTTTCCTGGCAGCGGCAATGGAGCTGTATCTGCTGTTGGAACGTGCAGAGCAGAAAAGCTGGGGGCAGAAATGGAAAGACTGTCTCATTTATGCGACTGCTGTGATCGGAGCGATGCTACTTGCCGTAGTCAGCTATCCGGCGTGTCTGAGCCATATTTTTCGGGGATACCGGGGGACGGAAGCGATGGGTGCGTTCTTCGACCTTGGCAATACGCTTGGAAGATTCCGGTTCTTTGCAGGACTACTCAATGAATATGCCTTCGGGTCGATGCTGTACGGATTTGTTCTGCTGCTTGTCCTGATGGCGCTGACAGTCTGGGGAATTGGACGGATGAAAGCCGGACGGAAAACTGTCGCTGCGACTGCGCAGAAATCTGGGCAGCAGACAGCAGAGTACGCAGCCGCGCAGAAATCTGGGCAACAGACAGAAGAGTACGCAGCCGCGCAGGAAAATTCGAACCGGCAGGCTGACGCTTTCCACGAATCATTCTGGGAAGCACGGCGTGTTTTCTGGATTCCGGCGGCAGCAGTACTCGGTTATTTCCTTGTCGTGACCAAAACAGCGCTCCTGACGGCGGAGGAAGCGAACCGATATCAGATTCCGGTCTACGGGCTGATTTTGCTGCTGATGATGGTTATATTTGTACTGCTCGGACAGAAGCTTTTCGTGTTGACTATGAGAAAAGGGACTGCTGTAAAAAGCGCTGCGGGGAAAATCAGCGATACCAGAGATACATCTGCTCCGGAAAAACGGTCCGTGCACGATAAAGCAGCCGGCTATGTGCTTCTGGCGGTATTTCTGGTGCTGGCAACAGGACAGATTCGAGGACTGGCGGATGGAAAGGTGCTGTTTCTTTATGAAGAGGACACAGAAAGCATCGCGTTTGCGCAGGAGCATAAAGAGAAACCGGTCGTTTATTTTTATAATCCCAACCTGACCTGGATGATCTGGGACGATTCACTGGAGCTGATGCAGTATGATGAAATTTATTTTGCGAGCCTTGCAGACGTTTCGACTGTGGAGGATGATACAATCCGGCAGGCGGATCAGGTGCTTGTATATGTTTCCAGAATGGAGCAGACTGAGGAGGCGCTGCAGGCTGTTGCAGATGGAATGGGCGGTGATGTGAAGATGGAAAAGATCAGAGAGCTGCTGTATTGTGACCTGTATTTGATAGCAAGAAAGTAATGCGTGCTCTGTGAGCATGCTATTATCAGGAATAAAAAGACTCCCGTTTCCGATGGCAAATGAAGAAGGAATCATTCCCTGCTATCCCGGCCATAGAAAATGGGAGTTTTTTCATGGTAATCGTTTTACTCTGCAGCGTTCTCAGTCTGGGCTGTCTGCGCAGCGTCGTCAGTCGTTGCTTCCCCATCAGCTGCAGCACTTTCCGTATCAGCTGCGTCGGTTTCTTCTGCAGCGCTTTCTGTGTCAGCGGTTTCCTCGGCGGTGCTTTCTGTATCTGTGTCCTCTGTTTCAGCTGTAGTTGTTTCGATTACGCTTTCGACAGTGGTTTCTGTTTCTGCCGGCGTCTCTGTCTTGGGAGTATAGTGGCGGTAAATTGCAAAAGCAATCGCAAGTACGATTACTGCAAGTACGAAATAACTGCAGATGCGAAGGAGCTTTTTTCGTTTCTTTTCCTTCTCCAGACGTTCTTTGCGATGCGCTTTTTCCTGTTTATAACGGTCTACTTTTTGTTGGCTCATTTTAATCTCCATTCCGCAGGCGTCTTGCGCCGAAGGAATCGCGAGCAGAACTTCCAGTTCTGCTCTGCGATCATAGCTACTTTGTGACGCCTGCGGCACAAATAGCAGTGTGAAAAATAAGCGATCACGCTTATTTTTTCACACTATGTCCTCCATCAAATTTCTTAGTTATCACTATACAGAATAACTGTGAAAATTCTGTGTCAGGAGGGCAGATTTTTACGGGAAAAAACGTTATAACGCAGATGCGCCTTCCTACAGACACGAAAGTTGTCTGCAGGAAGGCGCAAGCAGATAAAGATTTAACCGAGGAACAGACCGTACAATACGGCGATCAGGATGCCGAGCAGCGCGCCGACAAACACCTGTAAAGGGGTATGGCCGACGAATTCCTTGAGCTTTTCTTCGTAGGAGATCGGCTGCCCCATCTTTTCCCAGAATTCCATCATTTCATTGATGACCTGTGCCTGGAGACCGGTTTCCCGGCGCACCCCTCTGGCATCATACATAACGATAATCGCTACAATAGCGGCAATGGCGAATTCAAAGCTGCTGCCGCCGTATTGCATTCCGGCTGCGGTTGCGAGTGCGCAGACAGTGGCGGAATGGGAGCTGGGCATGCCGCCGCTTCCGACTAAACGTTCCGGATCAAAGCGTTTGGTGATATAGGTATAAATCACTGTTTTGATGACCTGTGCAGCGAACCACCCCGTAACTGCGGACATAAAAACCGTGTTGTGAATCAGTGCGTTAAAAAAGTCCATAAAATACCTCTTTCTCTTTGGAAACTAAATTAGGCAAAATGCCATCCCCTGATTTTTTATTTTACACTTTTTTTGTCAGTTTTACAACGTTTCCCATCTCATTTTTGCGGACGGGAGGTTTGAAGATGGCAATACGGCAGCGCAATGAAAAACGGCGCGGCAAGGATGAGCGGATAAGCGTAGCGCAGATCGGAGGCGACAGGAGTTGCCAGAAGCAGGGTAAGCACAGTCCCGATAAACGGTACAAAGAGCACGAGAAACCGCCGCTGTCCGTATAAAAACTGATATGCGGCAAAATACAGGACAGCCCAGAAGTACGCGCCGATGCTCCACAAAATACCGTAAACCGGAAGCATATCAGGAAGCTTTAAAAGAATTTCACTGATTTTGACCGGAAACTGACCCCGCAGAAGATGCGGCCAGGAAAGTCCGATTTCGTTCGGAGAAATCCCTTCATTCGTGCGTAAAGCAGCCGGGGCGGGGAACCAGTATCCTTTTGTCTGATCGATAAAGGCCTGGAGATAGTCGCCCGGGTAAGAAATACCGAGCTGAATCCAGAGGGTGAAATATTTTGAAGGATTCCGGATGATCGCATCGGCATGGTTGTAGGAGACGAGTGCCTTGATGGGATCGGAGATCACCGGATTGTAATACTCCGGAATCAGGGAAGTATCGACTACATCATCGATGAGCATTTCCTGCTCTGCGCTCAGCTGTCGACCGTTAGAAACGACACAGGCAATCTGCTGCAGAGGAATGGAGAGGGATTCTGTAAAGGAAGCGCGCTCAACATGACAGGCAGTGTATACAGGGCCGGTGATGATCAGGGATAAAAGGAGTATGCCGACCTGCACGGCAAACATTTTTTTCCATGTCCGGCGAAATGCGAACAGAACAAACGGGAGGGTGAACAGGAAAATATAAAGTCCGTTTGAACGCAGGGTGCAGACGAAAAAGCCGGAAAGGGAAAGCCCTGCCCAAATGCCCGGACGGTTATCCGGGTTGCAGAGCAGTTCATATAAAAAGCAAAGATATAACAGCATAAATCCGGAAAAAAGAATATCTTTCCAGACGGTTACGGCAAAAATTGCGTGAAATGGAACGAGCCCCCAGAAACAAAAAGACAGAATCAGCCAGAGGCGTGAAGCGCCTGATCTTGCGAGGAGGGATAGCGTATAGGTTTCAATAGCGGCCATAGTGCACATCTGGAACAATACATAACAGGCGATTCCGGTGTTTATGCTTCCGGTCAGAAAAAATCCGATATGGTAAAACAGGGAGAACAAAAGCGTGTGCAGGATCGGGTGGTGGTTACTGAACGGGATCAGGCCGGTAGCCTGGGAAAACTGGCTGATGCTGTCCGGGGTCAGAACACCGGGAAACTGGTACAGAAACCAGAACAGCCAGCAGAAGAGCAGACCGAAGTAACAGAGCAGCTTCTGTTTGCGGGACAGGGCATGCGCTGCAGATATGGCTGGGGGTACAGGACATGCACCGTCAGGCTGTTGCAAAGTGTTTTGGGCAAAACGCCGCTGCTGTCTGGATGCAAGAAACAGCATGGACAGTTCACAGAATCGGAAGAATATAAAATACAGACCGATAACCGCAGCCGCCAGGAATGCAAGTCTGAATATGCGGCTGTCAAAGCTGCCAGACAGTTCAGCGTGCTTTGCTGCTGCATAAAATAAGGTGTAGAGAACTGCGAGAAGTCTGCATATTGGATAAAAATGGCGCGGAAGCACAGAAGAAGCTGCTCCGATATTCGTCAGCCTTTGCGTCAGCGTTGGAGAAAAAAGGAGGAGCATGCCTGCAAAGATCAGGACAGAAAAAATATCTGCCGGATGGATGGAACCGATATCGCATAGTGCAAAGGCTGCAAAAAACGCTGCAGTGATCCGAGTGATACCGGGCTTCTGGAATGAAATTATATTTGTCATAAGATGGGAGTCCTCCTGGAAAGCAATGAATGATTTTGATCTGTATATGGATTCAGTTTAGTGTCAGTGAGGGAAAAAAGCAAGAAAATTACCCGGAAAATGGAGCGCCTCCATTTCCTTGACATGAAATGGGGGCAATGGTACATTTAATGCATCAGACAGGGGTATCAAAATTATGATAATGATTTTAATGGAATGGGCGTATATGGCGACGTTGTCGTTTCTGATGGGCTTTGCGTGTCTTGCACCGTTTCGAAAAAAGGGCGGTTGTCAGATTCATAGCGCAGTAACCTATATGATGGCGGGGCTGCTCGTATTGAATGTGTATGCAGAGTATTTCAGCCTGTTTGCCGGCGTTGGCTTCTGGGCAAGCCTGATTGCCGTTTTTGCTGCGGTCATCGGCGGAATGCTGCTGCGTCGGGATTTGGCGGATTTTTTCAAAATTTCGAAAATACAGGCATGTCAGAAAAAAACGGAAAGAAGCGACGAAGGGATTGAAAACTCAAAAAGCCTTTGGCGCAAAAAAAACAAAGCCGTCTGGCTGCTGTATGCCGGTCTGACGCTTTTATTTGCATATGGCTCGTCGAGGGGCTATATGCACTACGATACGGGACTGTATCATGCACAGGCAATTCGATGGATCGAAGAGTACGGAGTTGTGCCGGGGCTTGCGAATCTGCACAGCCGGTTCGGTTACAACAGCGCTTCCTTTGCACTCAGCGCCTTCTTTAGCGAGACGTGGCTGATCGGACGGCCGATGCACTGCGTGGCTGGATTTTTTGCGCTGCTGTGCGCGTGTAAATGCGCGGCAGGGCTTATGGCATTTTGGAAACGAAAAAAAGTGCGAATATCGGATTTTTTATCTATCGGCGGGATCTTTTATCTGATAGCAGTGTTCCGGGAGATGGTTTCCCCGGCGTCCGATTATTTTGCAATGTTGGTTTTATTCTGGGTAATAATGACCTGGGTGGAACTGTGGGAGCAGGAAAGGGACTGTCCCATCGGGGAAAAGCAAACTGTGCCTTACGCGCTGCTGAGCCTGTATCTGGTGTATGCGGCGACGGTGAAGCTGTCCACAGCGGTAATTTTGCTTCTGGTTCTGTATCCGGCGGTGTTGCTGCTTAGGCAGAAAAAATGGCTGCAGATTGCAGGCTATATTGCGCTGGGACTTCTGATTACATTTCCGTATCTGGCGCGGAATGTGCTGATTTCCGGCTGGCTGTTTTATCCGTTTACGTTTTTGGACTGGTTTCCGGTAGACTGGAAAATTTCCAAAGGCTATGCGGACAGCGACGCAAAGGAAATCCAGGCATATGCGCGGGAGATTTACAATGTTTATCAGCTGGATCAGCCGTTGAAGCAGTGGCTGCCGAACTGGTTTGCAGCGCAGGCTGGATTCGATAAGCTTCTGGTGCTGGCAGGCTGGGCAGCGATCCCGGTGAGTGCAGTGCTGGCGGTGCTCGGAGCTGTGCGCGCAGTCAGAGCAGGCCAGGTGACAGTCGCGCCCCATGTGGACGGCGCTGTGTCTGAACGAGAAATCGGCGCACCCTTGCCCGCCCGCCGAGTCGCACATCTTACGCCCTTGTGTTTTTCCCTGCTTCAGCTGTGTGCAGTGGTCGGTTTTTTCTTCTGGCAGCTCGGGGCGCCGCTGGTGCGGTACGGATATTTTTATGTGTTGTTTTTGCCGCTGACGGTGTTTGGAAGCCTGTATTGTATGGCGGCGGAAAAGCTGGCTGGTTCAGAACAGGGACACAATGGGCGTAAATGGTTGAAAAATGCCGGATATTGGGCATTTGTGGGATTGCTGGTAGCATTTTTTACCTATAAGGGGTATAATCTGATACAGATGGTTCGGGAGCTGGCATATGAGCCGTATTATCTGTGGCAGCAGGATTATGTAGATGGATCTGCAGAGATGTACGAGGTGGATGGTGTGACGATCTATGTGCCGACGGACAGAGGGCAGATCGGGTATAACAAATTCCCGTCATCCCCAATCGTACAGGATATCGAGCTGCGGGGCAACTCGATTCGGAACGGCTTCCGGAAAAAGCCGAAATGATCCGGCAAAACAGAAGCGATCCGGAAAAAGTTGAAAATGCATGGAATGGGCTGACGGGAGCGCAGCACATCGGAAAGGAAATACAACATGAAAACCTATGGCGTAATTATGGCAGGCGGGGGCGGAACCCGTTTCTGGCCGCTGAGTACAAAGGCAGAGCCGAAACAGTTTTTAAACCTGTCCGGCAAAGATATTCTGGTTAACGAGACGATCGACAGACAGCATGACCTGATGGATCAGAAGGACATTTTTATTGTAACCAATGAGACGCAGGCAAAGATGATGAAGGAGCGCACAGCAGGCAGAATTGCGGCAGATCATATTCTGGCAGAGCCTGCGGCGCGCAATACAGCAGCGTGTATCGGTTATGCGGCGATGGAAATTCTGCATAAATACGGTGACGGCGTGATGTGCATTTTTGCGGCGGACGCTTATATTCGCGATGAGGCGGAATACACCCGCGTGATGAAGGAAGCGGTTCGTGCAGTGGAAGAGACGGACGCACTTGTGACGATCGGGATTCATCCGACGTTTCCCTCGACCGGCTATGGTTATATCCGCAGCGTGGAAGAGGTTGGAAAAGTATGGCGCAAGGTAGAAGAATTTGTGGAAAAACCGGATTTGGAAACGGCGAAAAGCTATCTGGCATCCGGCAGTTATGCGTGGAACAGCGGCATGTTTGTCTGGAAAGCCTCCACGATTCTTCGCTATTTCGAAGAACTTCTGCCGGATGTGTACGCCTGTCTGAAACAGATCGGGGCAGCGCTCGGCACAGAAAAAGAGCAGGAGGTTCTGCATGAGGTTTATCCGACCATCCCGAAGATTTCCGTGGATTACGGCATTATGGAGCGCGCAAAGGGTGTTCTGATGCTGGAAGGAGATTTCGGCTGGAATGACGTTGGCAGCTGGGATACGCTGGATGCAGTGCGCACCCGGGATGCTGCCGGTAACATCAGCTCCGGCGATACGCTGCTTCTGGATGCGAAAAACTGCGTTGTATACGGCGGTAAAAAGCTGATCGCCGCAGTCGGCGTTGAAAACCTGGTCATCGTAGAGGGCAGGGATTCGATTCTGGTCTGCCCTGTCGATCAGGCACAGCGCGTCAAGGAAGTCGTTGAGACGCTGGAAAAAGAAGGCAGGACGGAACGGCTTTAAACGGCGAAAAAACGCGAAATATCACGACCGTTTTCCGTTTGGTTTCCAAAATCTGAGTGTTAGAATAAAGTAGAAAGCAGCGGCAGAATGTTCACAGTGCGGTCACACTGTTGGTGCGGAAAAAAGACTCAGAGGAGGAATCAGAAATGGCTGCAGAATGGAAAGAAACACTCGAAACGGAGCGGGAGATATCGGCGTTTATGCTGGAACTTGGGATTCCGGCGCATTTGAGGGGATATTATTATCTGAGGGAGGCGGTTTTGCTGGCTGTCTCGGATATGGAACTGGTCGGCAGCGTGACGAAGCTGTTATATCCGGTAATCGCAAGGCGTTACAAAACAACGCTTCAGCGGGTGGAACGCGCGATCCGAAACGCGGTGGAGGTGTCCTGGGAACGGGGCAATCCGGAGGTGTTTGAGGATCTGTTCGGGTTCAGCCGGGAGACGGGCGCGCCGAGGCCGACAAACAGCGAATACATAGCGAGAATTGCGGACAAGATAAGAATGGACGCAACTACAGGAGAGAAACATGTTACTGAGCGTAATCGTACCTTGCTATAATGAAGAGGAAAACGTTCCGATTTTTTATGAGGAAATGATGAAAAATTCCGCTTTTTTGGAGCAGGAAAAACTGGAGCTGGAAATTATTTATATTGATGATGGTTCCAAGGACAATACCGCAGCGGAGGTTCGGAAGCTTCACGAAAAGGATGAACGGGTGCATCTGGTGTCCTTTTCCCGCAACTTTGGCAAGGAAGCAGGAATTTATGCGGGCTTCCAGAAAGCAAAGGGGGACTATGTCGTGATGATGGACGCTGATCTGCAGGATCCTCCGTCCCTTTTACCGGAGATGTTTTCCTACATTAAGCAGGGCTACGACAGTGTGGCGACAAGACGTGTGACCCGAAAAGGCGAACCTCCGATCCGGTCGTTTTTTGCAAGGATGTTTTACCGCATCATGAATAAAATTTCCAAAACGGAGATCGTGGACGGCGCACGCGACTATCGCCTGATGACGAGACAGGTTGTGGATTCGATTCTTTCGATGTGCGAATATAACCGTTTTACGAAAGGAATTTTCGGCTGGGTCGGCTATGAGACGAAGTGGCTGGAGTATGAAAACGTGGAACGCACCCACGGCGAGACAAAATGGAGCTTCTGGAAGCTGTTTTTGTATTCGCTGGATGGAATTACCGCATTTTCAACAGTGCCGCTGGCAATTTCGTCTATCATGGGCGTTGTGTTCTGCATCGCAGCGTTTGTGGCGATCATCGCCCTGATTATCAAAAACCTGATTTACCATGATCCGACGCCCGGTTGGCCGTCGATGGTATGTATTATTCTGTTGGTTTCCGGCGTGCAGCTTTTCTGCCTGGGAATCGTGGGACAGTATCTGTCCAAGACCTATCTGGAAGTGAAAAAGCGTCCGATTTATCTGGTAAAGGAAGAACTGTAATGAATTATGAGAACCTGATCAGCATTGTGATGCCGGTTTTTAACGCCCAGGCGTATCTGGAGGAAGCGCTGGAATCGGTTCGCCGCCAGACATGGACGGACTGGGAGCTGCTGGTGGTAGACGATCATTCTACGGACGGGAGCGCAGGTCTTGTGTCAGAAATCTGCAGAAAAGACGCGCGAATTCGGCTTCTTTCCCAGACGGACGGGGTAAAGGGCGCGGCAAATGCAAGAAATTTCGGGACAGCACATGCAAATGGACGTTATCTCGCATTTATGGATGCGGACGATATCTGGCGGGTGGACAAGCTGGAACGAGAAATGGATTTTTTGCGGGAAAAAGACGCAGCCTTTGTATTTTGCTCGTATGAATTTGGAGACGAGCATGCGGTCGGAACCGGCAAAATTGTGCGGGTTCCCGATCAGCTGACTTATCAGAAAGCACTCAGCCGGACGGTCATTTTTACAAGCACGGTGCTGTTTGACCGGGAAAAAATTGACAAGGCGCTTTTGCAGATGCCGGACGTGCCGAGCGAGGACACGGCGATGTGGTGGCAGATTTTAAGAAACGGACACGTCGCTTACGGGTTAAAGGAAAATCTGGTGATCTACAGAAGACCGGAAAAATCCCTTTCCTCGAACAAGCTCCGGGCGATTACAAGAATCTGGGGACTTTACCGGAAACAGGAAAAAATGTCGGTGATCGCAAGCGCAGCATGTTTTTGTATGTGGGCGGTGCGCGCTGTGTGGAGAAGAATATAGCGGGAGAACGGAAGATGAAGAAAAACGATTCTGTCAAGCGGCTGATTATCCTGGCGCTTGGGTTGATTGGGCTGTGCGTGCTGACTGCTTTTTATGCGCACGACTGGTTCGCCTATTATTATCATCATATTGCATGGAAAACACATAACCGTTTTAATGTAAACGGTCATTTGCTGATTGTTGCACTGTATTTCATATTGCTCTTTTTCTTTTCCAATACTTATGGAGCACTTAAAATCGGCTATCTGAAACCGCTGGATATTTTCCTGTCTCAGCTGTTTTCCCTTCTGTGCGTCAATGTAATCAGCTATGCGCAGCTGTCCCTGATGTATGGCTGGTTTATCATCGGCGGGGGGCATATGGTGTCGATGATGCTGTATCAGCTGGTGTTTGCAGGGCTGTGGGGCTGGCTGTGCAATCTGATTTACCGTCGCGCGTTTCCTCCGCGGGAGCTGCTTTTGGTGCACGGTGAGCGCCCGGTAGAGGATATCCTTGGGAAATTTGCAGGACGGAAGGATAAATATCATGTTGCAAAGTGCATGAACATCAAAGAGGGGTACGATGCGGTGATCCGCGAGGTCGGAAAGTATGACGCGGTCGTTCTCTGGGATATTCATACGATGGACAGAAACGTGCTGCTCAAATATTGCTACAGCCATTCGATCCGCGTTTATATGATGCCGAAGATTCCGGATGTGCTGGTAAAGGGAAGCGAGCAGCTGCACTTGTTTGATACGCCGATTCTGCTGACGAGGGAATATGCGCTGAACGTAGAACAGAGAATTGCGAAACGGTTTATCGATGTAGTATGTTCGCTGATCCTGATTGTTGTGACATCGCCGATCATGCTGATTACGGCTGTGGTGATCAAGCTGTATGATAAAGGTCCTGTGCTGTACAAGCAGGTCCGCTGCACGAAGGATGCGAAGGAATTTTATATTCTGAAATTCCGCAGCATGCGCGTGGACGCAGAAAAGGACGGTGTAGCGCGGCTTGCCGCCAAAAACGATTCTCGGATTACGCCGGTGGGCAAATTTATCCGTGCGGTTCGTATCGACGAGCTGCCGCAGCTGTTCAACATTTTAAAGGGCGAGATGTCCTTTATCGGTCCCAGACCGGAGCGGCCGCAGATCATCCGCGAATATATAGAAGAAATGCCGGAGTTCGCATACCGTACCAGAGTGAAGGCCGGGCTTGCGGGATATGCGCAGGTATACGGAAAGTACAATACAACGCCGTATGACAAGCTGAAGCTGGATCTGTTTTATATTGAAAATTATTCCGTATGGCTGGATTTGAAGCTGATGCTTCTGACATTGAAAATCCTGTTTACGCCCGACAGCACGGAGGGCGTGGACGAGAAGCAGGTGACCGCCATGAAAAAACAGGTGCAGGAGGAAGAAAAATAATGCCTCTGAAAAGAGATGAAGCATTTTGGAAAGAGGGCATGGACGAAAAACGCTTTGCCCTCTGTTGTATTCATAAAATATGGATCTGTCTGGCGGCAGCTTTGGCTGGCGCTGTTTTTGCTGCGGGGATTTATCTTGGTGTGCGGCAGCTGACGATGGGGCCGAAGCAGTATCGGTCGGAGGTTTTATATTCGATCGTCTATGACATCGACGAGGATGACGAGGTTTTAAAAGAATTTATCAACGAATATAACGCCTATACCTGGGGGGATATGATGCGCTCCGACCGTGTGATGGATACGGTGCTTTTGCAGCTGCCGGACGTGGAACGGTCCGTGATTGAGGCTTCGATCAGCACGGAAATTGCGTCTGACCCGGAATTTCTGACGGCGTACTTTACGACAGGGGACGCAGCACTGTCCGACCGGATTGCAGCGGCCTATAACTGCGCGATGACGGCATTTGGACAGACGATGCAGGGACGCGGTCTGACGGCAATTGAAGTATGGAAAACCGTTTCGGCACAGGCGGTGCTTCCGGAAAATAAAGTGAAAAATGCGGCGGCGCTCGGTCTGGTGCTCGGACTGCTTGTCGGAATCTTGGGCGTGGCAATCTGGTATGTTCTGGACGATTCTGTTTTGCTCAGCTCAGACGTGGAAAAACGCTGCGCAATCCCGGTTCTGGGCTACCGAACAGCAAAGCCCGATGAACAGTTCGGTGCGCTTCTGGATGCGCAGCTGAGAGCCAAAGCGTCTCAGACCGCTTTTCAGGAAATGTCGCTGGACACGGTGCTTTCCGGGACGATGGGACTTGGGGAAGAAGAAAAGATTCCGCTTATCCTTTTGGTTCGCTGGAACACACCCTGTATTAAAAAACTCGGACTTGCCCTTGATTTGCTTGCTCAGCGGGAGATCGCGGTTGTGGGCGTGATCCTCACGGACGCGGACGCACGGTTTTTGCACGCTTACTACAGAGTGTAGGCTGCCAGTTCACTCGTGGCAGCCTGTAGGCAGATTCCATGCTCGCATGAAAATTTGCCTACAGACTGCTACGAAGGGAGCGCCCATTTTATGAGCAAAAAGGAGCTGCGAAGCAGCGGAAAACATCGAAGATGCGATTCATGACAATAGAATGTCCGCGGAGCGTGCATTCTATTGTATTGCGAATGGCGCGGGTGAACTGGCGCACGATTACAAGAAACAAAGGAGACGGCTCATGAAACTGCAGATTCTGGTTTCCTCCCTGAATCAGGAGGTCAAGTCGCTGGCAGAGAAAATGAATCTGCAGGCGGATGCAATTCTCATCAATCAGTGTAACGAAAACCGTTACGAGGAATGGACGCAGGACGGTCATCGGATCCGCTGCTATCATCTGGCGGAGCGGGGGGTCGGGCTGTCGCGCAACAACGCGCTTCTGCGTGCGGACGCCGACCTGTGCATCTTTTCTGATGAAGATATCGTTTATGACGACGGTGCAGTTGAGCGGATTATCGAAGGGTTTGAGCAGCATCCGGAGGCGGACATGCTGTTATTCAATGTGCGCGTGCAGGAGAGCCGCTTTACCTACTGGAATTCGTTTTATAAGCGGGTGAAGTGGTATAACTGCGGTCGTTATCCGGCATACAGCTTTGCGCTGCGCACGGCGAAGATGCACGAAAAGAATTTGACCTATTCTTTGTTGTTCGGCGGCGGCGCGAAATATGCAAACGGAGAAGACAGCTTGTTTATCCACGACTGCCTGAAAGCCGGGCTGAAAGTCTACAGTATTCCGGTCGAAATCGGAGAAGAACAGCCCAGACCATCAACATGGTTTTTCGGCTTTGACCGCAAATTTTTTCACGACAGGGGCGTTTTGTATCATGTGCTGTACGGAAAGCTGGCGGCGGTGATGGGATTTCGCTTCCTGCTGAAAAATAGATCCAATATGAATTCTGAGAGCTGCCCGGAGGGGCTGACTTTTGATGAGGCGAAAAAAGCGCTTCTGTCCGGAATCCGCGAAGCAAAGGGAGGGCTGTAAATGGTATTTTATTTTCTGATTACAGCGGTTACGATTGTGCTCGCGGGGCTGATGGACGCGGTCTGGACGCGCTCGGGGCAGGAGGCAGGCAGTGCTGGGCTGTGCGCTGGACAAGCCGCCGAGAGTGCGGCATCCGGGAATGGCAGGCACGCCTGCGGCATCTCATCATCCGGCGGCTTGTTTCCGGCGGGCGTTTCCCGACGCCGCGCCTTCGACATCGTGTGTCTCGCTGCTATTTTCCTGATTCTGGCGCTCGTGAGTGCGCTGCGTCTGGAGGTCGGTAACGATTACGGCAAATATGTCGAGAATTTCCACGAAATCTGGGCGGGAACCGATCAGGCGTATGTGGTGACGGAAGCCGGATTCAATTTCGTGGTATGGCTGATTTATACGATTTCCGGGTATGAAAATTATCTGCTGGTATTCGCGGTATTCGGCGCGGTTACGGCTTTTTTGTTTTTAAAGGCGTTGTATGAGCAGAGTGACTGCTTCTGGCAGAGCTTCGCGATGTTCATGCTGCTGGGCGTATATTTTCGGACATTTACGACGGTGCGTTATTATCTGGCACTTGCGGCAGCGCTGTATGGAATCCGGTTTGTACTGCGCAGGCAGTATGGCTGTTTCGTGATCTGGATTGGCATTGCGGCGCTGTTTCATAAATCTGTTCTGATGGTGCTTCCGCTGTATTTGTTGGCTGTGCTTCCGTGGAAAAAATGGATTGCGCCGGCGCTGACTGTGATCGGAGGGATCGGTTTTGTTTTCCAGCGTCCGCTTTTAAATCTGGCGCTGACGTGGTATCCTACATACAGGGACACCGTATATCTGTCACAGGATATCGGTCTGAAAGCGAATGCGTCCGGAATCCTCCGGTGCGTGCTCGTTTTTATGCTGGCGGCAGTGGTTGGCAGGTGTGGAATGGAAAAGGAGCAGAACCGTTTCTGCCTGAAATTAAATTTTTTCGGACTGCTGTTTTATACCTGCGGTTCGTTTTTGCCACTGGTATCGAGAATGTCCTATTATATGATTACGCCGCAGCTGCTGCTCGTTCCGGGACTGCTTGGCTGCGTGGAGAACCGGAAGCGGAAAAATATTTTAACAGCACTTGTGGGGATCGTATGTCTGGGGTATTTTTTGTGGTTTTTAAAAACGGCATCCGGAAGCGGGATGCGCGTGCTTCCCTATAAGACCTGGATTTTTACGGATAAGGAGTGGATCAATGGCGCAGATTTCTTTTAGCATTGTGGTAGTATGCTTAAACCCCGGCGAAAAGCTGTTGAAGACGGTGCAGAGCGTATTGAACCAGAAATACGGAAATTATGAAATTGTGGTAAAGGACGGCGGTTCGACGGACGGCTCCCTGGAACAACTTCCGGCGGATAGCAGAATCCGGGTTTATACAAGACCGGACAGTGGGATTTATGACGCGATGAATCAGGCGATGTCCTATGTGACCGGTCAGTTTGTCCAGTTTTTAAATTGCGGAGATCTTTTACACGACGATATGGTGCTGGAACGGCTTGCAGCTGTGATGGAGCGCAAGCGCGGCAGGGGAGCCGACGGGGAAGGCCTGGGACATAAGGAAAAAGAGCGGATTTTTTATGGAAATCAATATCATGAGGCGTGGGGCAGCGTGATCTATTCTGCACCGGAGGTCAATGATTTTACCTGTTACAGAAATGTGCCCTGTCATCAGGTTTGCTTTTACGACGTCCGTCTGTTTGCAGAGCGTGGTTATGACGTAAAATACCGTGTCCGCGCGGATTACGAGCATTTCCTGTACTGCATTTATGATCGGAAAGCGGAAGCGGTTTATGTGGAGATGATTGTTGCGGATTACGAGGGCGGGGGCTTTTCTGAGACAAGGGAGAACCGTCGGATTTCCGAAAAAGAGCATGCTGAAATCACGAAACGCTATCTCGGACGCGACAAGGCGCTGCGTTATAAGCTGCTGATGCTTCTGACACTGGCACCGCTTCGGACAAAGCTTGCAGAGGACGAAAAATATTCCGAGTGGTACAACGGGATCAAGGCGAAAATTTACGGAAGGTGCGGCCATAAGGACGAACCGGGGGAGAATCGGAAATGAGAGTGTTATGGGTATGCAATATCATGCTCCCGGTAATCGCGCAGGCGCTTTCGCAGGAGTATAGCGTGCGGGAGGGCTGGCTGTCCGGGATACTGGGGCGGTATCTGGAGACGGAGAACGGCGCAGAGCTGAGCGCAGCGGACGTGACAGACAGCGCTGCATCGCCCGGCGGACGGCAGCAGGGAGCCGAAACTGCGGCTGCACTGACGCTCGGCATCGCATTTCCGGTTGCACCGGGCAGGGAGGAGCTATCGCAGCGTCTGCAGCTTGGCAGCTATAAAAAAGAAGTCGCCTGCTATGGCTTTGCAGAGGATTTGGAGCACCCGGAGCGCTATGACAGCGCGATGGAAGCGCGTTTTTTGCAGATTTTAGAGGACTTTCAGCCGGATTTGGTGCATATCTTCGGGACGGAGTTCCCGCATGGCTATGCCTGTGCGAAAGTATTTCACAGACCGGAGCGGACGCTTGTGGGCTTGCAGGGACTTTGTATTTCCTGTGCGGACAACTACATGGCAGATCTCCCGGAAAACGTACAGAACAGCAGGACACTGCGAGATATTTTAAAGAAGGACAGCATCCGGCAGCAGCAGGAAAAGTTTTATCAGCGCGCGGAAAACGAGAAAAAACTCCTGTTGTCAGTCGGACATGTAACGGGACGGACGACATTCGATAAAACGATCAGTTTGGAGATAAATCCATCCCTTGTTTATCATACCATGAACGAGACAATGCGCCTACAGTTCTACAGCGGATGCTGGGAGATCGAAAAAACTGTGCCCGGAGAAATCTTCATCAGTCAGGGAGATTACCCGCTAAAGGGCTTTCACTATCTATTGCAGGCGATGCAGGAAATCCTGCAAAACTGTCCCGAGGCGCATATCAAGGTGGCGGGCATCAGCGTGCTCGGCGTAAACGGAATAAAGAGCAGAATCAAGATTTCGGCATATGGAAAATATCTGCGCAGGCTGATTTTGAAGAATCGCCTCGAAGGAAAAGTGCGTGTGCTGGGAAATCTTTCTGCGGAGGAGATGAAGCGGGAATATTTGTCCGCGCAGATAGTTGTGTGTCCGTCTGCGGTGGAAAATTCCCCGAATTCCGTGGCAGAGGGGCAGCTTCTTGGCGTGCCCGTGGCGGCGAGCAGAACCGGCGGAATCCCGGATGTGGTAAAAGACGGCGTAAGTGGTCTGTTGTTTGAAAAAGGAAACATACACGAGCTTGCCGCGTGCGTCAGCCGGATTCTGACAGATAAACAGCTGGCAAAGGAGTTGTCGGCTTCGGAACGGGAGACTGCGGCGAAGCTTTACAACGGTGAAAACAATTATCAAAAACTGATAGAAATTTATCAAAGCATCGAATGAACGAAGCTGCTGACCGGAGCAGGAAAGCGGGAATGGAGGAAAACGTGAAGGCTGTTTTTATTTCCAATTATATCAATCATCATCAGATTCCGTTTTCCAACGCACTGTATGAACAACTGGGGGACGATTACCATTTCATCCAGACCGAGCCGATGGAAGAAGAACGGATTGCGATGGGCTGGGGACTGGATGCAGCGACTCTGCCATATGTTGTTTGGGCGGATCGGGAGGAAGAACGCTGCCGGAAGCTGATTGAGGAAGCGGATCTGGTGTTTGCAGGCTGGACGAAGCGGCTGGATCTGGTTTTACCGCGGCTTTCCTCGGGAAAGCTGACGTTTCGGGTGAGCGAGCGGATTTACCGCGAGGGGCAGTGGAAAGCGATCTCTCCGAAGGGGCTGCTTGCAAAATATAAAGAACATATCCGGTTTCGAAACCAGCCGGTGTGGCTTTTGTGCTGCGGCGCGTATGTGGCGTCGGATTTTTCACTGATCGGGGCTTATCCCGGGAAAAAGCTGAAATTCGGCTATTTTCCGGAGACGCTGCGCTGTCCGCAGGAGGAATTGTTTGCCAAAAAGAATACGGATAAACTGCAAATCGTCTGGGCGGGACGGATGATTTCGTTAAAGCACCCGGAGTTTGCAGTGAAGTTGGCTGGAAAATTACAGGAACAGGGGTATTCGTTTGAGCTGCACTTTGCGGGAGGCGGTCCGATGGAAGAGGCGCTGAAGCAGGAAGCAGCAGCGCTCGGAGTGGCAGAGAAAATCGTTTTTCATGGATTTTTAAAGCCGCAGGAGGTTCGAAGCCTGATGAAACGCTGTCAGCTGCATGTGTTTACAAGCAACTATCTGGAAGGCTGGGGTGCAGTAGTCAGTGAAGCGATGAACAGTGGCTGTTGTGTGGTGGCAAACCGTCAGATCGGCGCGGTTCCGTTTTTGATTGAGGACGGCGTAAACGGTAAAAGCTACCCGGACGGCTCTTATGAAGCCTTTGAGCGGACGGTATTGGAGCTGTGCGCGCAGCCGGAGCAGATCACAGCGCTCGGAAAAGAGGCATACCGGACGATTACAGAAAAATGGAATGCAGAATGTGCGGCGCAGCGCTGCCTGGAATTTTATGAAGGCTGGAAAGCCGGAAAGCTGCCGGAGTGGGAGGATGGACCGCTCTCTGCCGCGCCGAAGCTTTCCGCACGCTGGAGCTATAATGAGGGAACATTGGATGGAGAATAAAACAGAACAAAACTGCCTGATCAGCGTGATCGTGCCGGTCTACAATATCCTGGACTGCCTGGAGCGATGCGTCAACAGCATCTGCGCCCAGACCTGGAAAAATCTTGAGATCCTGCTGGTGGATGACGGTTCGACGGATGGAACCGGAAAGCTGTGCGACCTGCTTGCCGAAAAAGATGACAGAATCCGGGTTTTCCATAAGCCGAACGGCGGTTCTTCCAGCGCGCGAAACCTTGGAATCAGTATGGCAAAGGGAAAATGGATCGGGTTTGTGGACAGCGACGACTGGATCGAGCCGCAGATGTATGAAAGGCTGTATGAAGCTGCGACCGCTGCAGGCACTTCAATTGCGCAGGCTTCGCGGGATGAGATCGACGAGGATTACCACAAAAGACCGGACGTCTGTACGCCGCCGGAACAGGAAGTTACCTGCACGGCAGAAGATTTTCTGAAAACGCTGCTGCTGCATCAGGGCGATTGCTCGTTCTGTACGAAGCTGATCAAAAAGAGCCTGTTTGAAGGTCACCGCTTCCCGGAGGGAAAGTTAAATGAGGATTTCCGCCTGCTGGTTGAGCTTTTATGTGAGGGCGAAAGGGTGCGGATCTTGCCGGAGCAGCTGTATCACGTTTTTTACCGGATCGGGAGCAATACGCGCCGGAAAGATAAAAACGATTTTTCGAGAGTGTTTGAGGATATCGTAGAAAATGCGGATTATATGGAGCAACTGACCCGGGAGCGCTACCCGGAGCTTCGGGAATACGCAGTGCGCTTCGCACTCGTTCAGCGCCTGGATTATCTGCTGCACATCCCGGTGGGACGGATGGTGGATACGGATGTGTTTTACAAATCGGTAAAGCAGTATCTGCGCGGGCATTTTTCGGATACGCGGAAAAATCCGCTGCTGGATAAAAAGAGCAGAACCTATCTGACGCTTCTGACGATTGCGCCCAAAACCGTGCGCCGCGTGCACAGCTGGACGATGAAGCTGCGGGGAGTGGAGTGAAAAAAACGCCGTAACATCAATCTCTATTGAGACGATTTTACGGCGTTTTGGCGTTTGAAATTTATGTTACAGTTCACTCGCGCCATTCGCAAAAGCGCGTCTTCGACGCTCTCCGCTGCTTCGCAGCTCATTTTTGCTCATAAAGTGGCGCTCCCTCCGTACCTTTTTGTAAGCAGATTGTCATGCGAGCATGACAATCTGCTTACAAAAAGGTACGAGTGAACTGTAACGAATTTATTTTACAGGCTTTGCGCCTGCTTTTTCCTGCAGTTTTTCGATGTTTCTCTTGAACCAGTTCTTCTTTTTCTGATTCTCGGGCTGTACCAGCGTTCCGCGGACCGCCTTAACACTTGTTAAGTAGATGCCGCTGACGGTTGCCTTGACTTCTTTTTTCACAGGAACCAGGTCGAAAATCTTCTGGTCGCAGACTAAGGTAACGATCTGCGGACCGACTTTTGCCTTGACAATCGGAAGCTTGGAACGGCGCATCATCTTCGGCGTATTGTCGATGACTGACTGCGGAAGTCCGGCTTCTTTGAGCTTCATGATTTTCTTGTCAATTACAAGCATGGTCACATTCTGCTTATAGGCTTCAATCTGCTGCTGCTGTTCTTCCTGTTTTTTCTGCATCTTTCTTCCAAGAAAATAAAGAACAACGACTGCGACGATCAGAATGGCAAGGATGACCAGCAATACCACTGCCCAGGTTTTCATAGTGGTGAATCCTCCTCTTTCTTTGTACTGCACAGCGGCGCTGTCTGTACGGTGTGTCCGCTTAGCATTCTTATAGAACATTCTAGCAGAATTTACGGTATTGTACAAGGAGTTTTGTTGAAGTTAATAGCCACCTGGGGTATAATGTATCCAGCACGAAAGAAAAACAAGCGACGCCGAAGGCGGCATTTGTTTTTCTCGTGCGGATAGCGAGCGGACGGCCTGCGAAGCAGGCAAGGAAGCGCGGAGCGCGAGTCCGCGAGCATTGGTGAATGAGGACAGCGCCGCCTTCGGCGCTGCTGACAGGAAGGAACAGGCAGTAATGACGACGTGGGTGCAGTTTTGGCAAACATTTCAGGAAGTATTCCGCTATACATGGGCACATATGGTATGGATCAATCTGGTTCTTGCGATTATTATTATTTTCTTCCAGAGAAAGGAAGCAAAGTCAGCGTGGGCGTGGCTACTGGCGTTGAATGTGCTGCCGGGTCTGGGATTTTTAATGTATCTTCTCGCCGGGACGGACATGCACAAGCGGAAGATGTTCAAGATCAAAGGAATCGAGGAGCAGATAAACGATGCGGTGCGCCGCCAGGAATACAGCGTCAAAAGCCGCGAGCTGGAGCAGGAAAACCCGGATTTGAAGGATTTTTCGGATCTGGTCTTTTTTAACCTGGAAAGTGCCGGATGCATGATTTCCGGAGACAATGCGGTAGAGATTTTCACCGACGGCAACGACAAATTCGATGCTCTGATCGAGGATATTAAAAATGCGGAATCCTATATTTTTTTACAATATTACATCATAAAAGATGACGTGCTCTTCCAGAGGATTCGGGAGGCACTGATGGAAAAAGCGGCACAGGGTGTAGAAATTCGGATCTTGTATGATGCGATGGGCTGTCGGAGCGTTGGAAAGCACTTTTGGAAAGAAATGGAAAAGCAGGGCATCCATGTTGCGGTCTTTTTCCCGGCTCTGTTTGGCAGACTGCATCTGCGTGTAAACTACAGAAATCACAGAAAAATTGCAGTTATCGACGGAAAAGTGGCTTATGTCGGCGGCTTTAATATTGGCAAAGAGTATATCGGGCTGGATCCGAAGTTCGGGCACTGGCGGGATACCCATCTGAGAATCTGCGGCAGCGCAGTCGGTGGACTTTTGCTGCGCTATATTCAGGACTGGGACTATGCAGCGAGAGAGAATCTGTTTGAAAATCCGAAGTATTTCATCCTGCCGGAAGAAAAAGCCGGCAATGTCAAAATGCAGATCATTTCCAGCGGACCGGACTCCGAACTCCAGAGTATCCGGGACAATTACCTGCGGCTGATCCACAAGGCAAAAAAGAGCATTTATATCCAGACGCCATATTTTATACCGGATGAATCGATCCAGACGGCACTTCTGATGGCAACGATGTCCGGCGTGGAGGTCAATCTGATGTTTCCGTGCAAGCCGGACCATCCATTTGTGTACTGGGCGACACTTTCCTATGTCGGCGAGCTGATCATGGCAGGGGCAAACTGCTACACCTATGATAATGGATTTTTACATGCAAAAGGATTGTCTATTGACGGAAAGGCGTGCTGCTACGGAACAGCGAACATGGATATCCGGAGTTTCGCACTCAACTTTGAGGTCAATGCCATGATTTTTGACCAGAATATCGCAGGGGAAATGGAACGGATTTTCCGGGAAGACTTAAAGTGCTGTACGCGGATCACAAAGGAAATGTACAAGAGCAGATCTGTCTGGATCCGGTTTAAGGAGCAAATCAGCAGACTGCTGTCTCCGGTCTTGTAACAGCCCGCCAAGTGTGATAATATATAAGATATTGCAATTCTATTTACTATGGATTTTGTGTCCGTAAGATGATGAGGAGATCAATTTATGAAAAAGTTTATGACAGCCGTTACGGCAGTGTCTCTGTCCGCTATGATGCTGGCAGGCTGCGGCAATGCTGACGTGCAGGAGACAACTGCGCAGGAAAGCACAGCAGCTGAAACAGAAGCAGCAACAGAAACCGAAAGCGAAACCAAGGTATACCCGGATGAAGCATATCTGGATGGCATCAATCTTGGCGACTATGTAGAGCTTGGGGATTACAAAGGTGTCGATGTTACGGTTACCAAGGCAGAAGTAACCGACGAGATGGTGGATCAGTACATTCAGAGTGTTTTGGACAGCAACAAAAATAAAGAAGAAGTAGACCGTGCCGTAAAGGATGGCGACGTTGTTGATATCAAATATGTCGGCAAAAAAGACGGTGTAGAGTTTGACGGCGGTTCTTCCGACAGCTACGAGCTGACCATCGGCTCCAATACCTTTATCGACGGCTTCGAAGACGGCGTGATCGGCATGAAGAAGGATGAGACAAAGGAGTTAAACCTTACCTTCCCGGAGGATTACAGCAATACAGACCTTGCCGGTGCAGACGTTGTATTCACGGTAACGGTAAATCATGTTTATGAAGAAACTGACGCGGTTCTGGACGATGCTTTCGTAGCAGCCCGTAATATTGACGGCGTAAGCACAGTAGCAGAATATCGTCAGTACGTTTATGATAACCTGATGAGCTCTGCCAAGAGCCAGCAGGAAACAGAGCTGGAAAGAAATGTTCTGGAGGCGGTAACGGCAAATGCAACCTTCAAGGAAACTCCCGAAGAGATGGTAAGCCGCTATTATGACCGTCTGGTTAAGAACCTGACCGCTACTGCAAGCATGTATGGAATCGATCTGGAGACCTTTATGTCATACAGCTACGGTCTGGCTGCGGATGAATATGAAGACGAGCTTCAGAAATCTGCACAAAGCGCAGCAGAGCAGATTATGGTTATGCAGGCGATCGCAGAAAAAGAAGGTCTGACCTTAACCGATGAAGAGCTGCAGGCAGATCTGGAAAGCAGCGCATCCGAATATGGTTATGATTCCGTAGACGCTTATCAGGAAGCGATTGGCGACCTGCGCGGCTACAAAGAATATCTGATGTCTGAAAAGGTAACCAAGTATCTGATTGAGAATGCGAACGTAACCGAAACAGAGGCGTCCACAGAGGAAGCGACCGAAGAGACAACAGAAACTGAAACCGAGACAACAACAGAGACAGCGACCGAAGCAGAATAAGCCAGGGCACAGCTGACGCACGAGGCGAGTGAGGAGAGAGAGCATGGAACTGACAAGTGTAAGACAGTTATTCAGAGAAAAAGAACAGTTTGCCGGCCAGAAGGTGACAGTAGGCGGCTGGGTAAGAAGCAACCGGGATTCTAAAAATTTTGGATTCCTGGTTGTAAATGACGGTACCTTTTTTGAACCGCTGCAGGTTGTATACGCAGCAGACAAGCTGGATAATTATGCCGATATTGCCAAAATCGGCGTCGGAGCAGCTGTCATTGTAACAGGTACGATTTTAGAGACGCCCGGTGCAAAACAGCCCTTTGAGATGCAGGCAGACGAGGTTGTAGTGGAAGGCACATGCGGACCGGATTACCCGCTGCAGAAGAAGCGTCACAGCTTTGAATATCTGCGTACCATTGCACATCTGCGTCCCAGAACCAATACGTTCCAGGCAGTGTTCAGAGTTCGTTCCCTGATCGCTTATGCGATTCATCAGTTCTTCCAGGAGAGAGATTTCGTCTATGTGCACACTCCTCTGATTACCGGAAGCGACTGCGAGGGCGCAGGCGAAATGTTCCAGGTTACAACCCTGGATTTGAACAACGTTCCGAAAAACGAAGACGGTACTGTGGATTATTCCCAGGACTTCTTCTGCAAACCTACCAACCTGACCGTAAGCGGACAGTTAAACGGCGAAACCTATGCGATGGCGTTTAAGAACATTTATACGTTCGGACCGACCTTCCGCGCAGAAAACTCCAATACCACCCGCCATGCGGCTGAGTTCTGGATGATCGAGCCGGAAATCGCATTTGCGGACTTAAAGGACGACATGGTACTGGCAGAATCCATGCTCAAATACATTATCCGTTATGTGCTGGAGCATGCTCCGGAAGAGATGAACTTCTTCAACAGCTTTGTGGATAAGGGACTTCTGGAAAGACTGAACCATGTATTGAACTCCGATTTCGGACATGTGACCTATACCGAGGCGATCAAGATTTTGGAAGAGCACAATGACGAATTCGATTATAAAGTATACTGGGGCTGCGACCTGCAGACCGAACACGAGCGTTATCTGACGGAGAAGGTGTTCAAGCGTCCGGTATTTGTAACAGACTACCCGAAGGAAATCAAGGCATTCTATATGAAGTTAAATGAGGATGGCAAGACCGTTGCCGCTATGGACTGTCTGGTTCCAGGCATCGGTGAGATCATCGGCGGCAGCCAGAGAGAGGATAGCCTCGAGCTTCTGGAACAGCGCATGGACGAGCTTGGACTGAACAAAGAGGATTACGGCTTCTATCTGGATCTGAGAAAATACGGCTCCGCAAGCCATGCGGGCTTTGGTCTTGGATTTGAGCGCTGTGTTATGTATCTGACCGGTATGGGCAACATTCGCGACGTTATTCCTTTCCCGAGAACGGTAAAGAACTGCGAATTATGATAAAAGATTTGAGCGGGATGAACTTTTGGGTTTATCCTGCTCTTTTTTTGTTGTATACTGTATAAAGTGAAAACGCTATACTGGAATACAAAAAAGGAAGATACGGATGGGAAATCATCACTGGAAAAAAATAGCAGCAGTTATGCTTGCGGCAGCGATCGGAATACAGCCTGTCTATGTGCAGGCAAAGACACGGGAAGAAATTCAGCAGGAACGAGAACAGAAAAAGAGCGAGCAGCAGGGCACGCAGAGTCAGTATAAGCAGAGCCAGAGCAAGGTCAGCAGTCTGGAAGGGCAGCAAGACGCTTTGGAGGAAGAAATACAGGAGCTGGATTCCCAGCTGGTAGAGGTCATCGCCAGCGTAAGTCTGATGCAGGATCAGATCAGCGATACCGAAAAGCAGATCGTAAAGGCGCAGGAGGACTATGACGTAGCGAAGGCGCAGGAGGATGCACAGTATCTTGCAATGAAGAAGCGTCTCCGTTACCTGTATGAAAAGGGCGATACCAGCTATATCGAGATCCTGAGCAACGCCTCCAACTGGAGCGGCATGCTCAATCAGGCGAATTATGTGGAGAAGCTGTATGAGTACGATAAACAGATGCTCAACCGCTACATCCTGATTAAAGAAGAGGTTGCACAGAAAAAGAACGATTTGGAAGATAAAAAGAGCGACCTGGAAACGCAGAGATATGAGCTGGAAGAGGAACAGGCTTCCATGCAGCAGATGATCGATGAGAAAAGGTCCCAGGCGAATGATTTCGACGCGCAGATTGCGAAAGCGAAGCAGGAAGCTGCAGCATATAAAGCCTTAATCAAACAGCAGAATTCCGAGCTGGCAAGGCTGGATGAGGAAGAAAACGCGATCATCAAGGCCGAGGAAGAGCGCCGGAAAGCCGAGGAGGCTGCGAAAAAAGCGGCGGAAGAAAAAGCAAAGGCGGAAGCCGAGGCGAAAGAAAAAGGTGCAAAGAGCAGCGATTCCGGCTCTTCTGACAGTAGCTCCAATCGATCAAGCAGCTCCGGCAGTTCTTCGGGCGGCGGCTTAAAGACCGTTCCTCCTGCGAGCGGATCAAGTGGAAGCGATATTGCGGCGTATGCCTGCCAGTTCGTCGGAAACCCGTATGTAGCGGGCGGAACGAGCCTGACAAACGGTGCGGACTGCTCCGGATTTATCTGGGCAGTGTACAGGCAATACGGATACGGCCTGCCGAGAAACTCTGCTGCTATGAGAAGTGCAGGACGCGAGGTTTCCTATGAAGCTGCTCAGGCAGGCGACATCGTCTGCTATGCAGGCCATGTGGCGCTGTATCTGGGCGGCGGACGAATCGTGCATGCCAGCACAGCGAGAACAGGAATTAAGTACGGATATGCGAATTATAAGCCGATTCTGACAATTCGAAGAATTGTGGGATAAAAGAAAAATAGAAACTCCGGGAACAAGATACCTTCTGCATCTTGCCCCGGAGTTTTTGGGATAATGAAATGTCTGCAAAACGCGCATTTTATTGCTTTAAAGACTCTTTTTCAGAAACTTGATCGTTTCGTCGATCAGCTGGGATACGGACAGATCAGCGGTTCCGATGATGTGGTTGTTGCAGCGGTTGACCGGAAGCAAAAGCTTCTGGGCATGGCTCTGTCCGACGGCGACCGCCATGGCGGGCGTCACTTCCCCAAGCAGGGAGTCTGCGGACAAAATGCCGAGGGGACCGATGATAAAATCCGCATCCCGGCAGGCAACAAGCACGGGATTTTCTCCGGTTGCGCCGAAGTCAGCCCCGGCTTTGAGCATGGCAGCGGTTGCGGTTGCGTTGGTGCCAATGGCATACAGTTCACAGTTGGGCAGCTGCTCTTTACAGAGGCGGGCAGTCACAAGACTGCCGATTCTGCCGCCCTGACCGTCAATTACTACGATTTTCATAAATCCTCCATTTAGAGACATTTTGCACAGAAAAAATAGGAGCTGAACAATATTGTTCAGCTCAATTTTTTATCTGACTCAGTCGTCGTTATCTAAAGCCAGTCCTTTTTTATACTTTGCGACAGCAGCCTGGATCTTATCGTTGGGATCGAGCAGATCGCTGATGGAAGTATCATGGTTCAAGGTATCGATCAGATAAGCAACGTATTTGCTCATATCACAGTTGACGTACCACTCCCGCTTTAACAGCTCTTCAGGCTGATAAATCAGGTTGGTGGTCAGGACACGGTTGATATTGCCGCATGCATAAGCCTTGTCGAATTTCTCCATACCGCTTGTGAACAGACCGAAGGTGGTGCAGATGAAGATCTTACGGGCACCGCGCTGCTTTAATGCGGATGCAACTTCGAGTACACTTTCGCCGGAGGAAATCATGTCATCGATGATGATCATGTCCTTGCCTTCTACGCTGGTACCCAGGAATTCGTGAGCAACGATCGGATTTCGTCCGTTAACAACTCTGGTGTAGTCTCTTCTCTTATAGAACATACCCATATCCAGACCGAGTACGTTTGCAATGTAAATTGCACGTCCCATACCGCCTTCATCCGGGCTGATAACCATCATGTGGTTGGAATCGATCTGCAGGTCGGGCTCGGTGCGCAGCAGGTTTTTGATGAACTGATAAGAAGCCTGAACGGTTTCGAAGCCGTTTAACGGGATGGAGTTCTGGACTCTCGGGTCATGGGCATCAAAGGTGATGATGTTGTCGACGCCCATCTTTACCAGCTCCTGCAGAGCGAGTGCGCAGTCCAAGGATTCCCGTGCGGTGCGCTTGTGCTGGCGGCTTTCATAAAGGAAAGGCATGATAACGGTAATTCTTCTTGCTTTACCGCCGACAGCAGCGATGATACGCTTCAGATCCTGATAATGATCGTCAGGAGACATATGGTTTTCATGACCGCAGAGGGAATAGGTCTGGCTGTAGTTGGTTACGTCAACCAGCAGATACAGATCCGTACCGCGGACAGATTCCAGAATAACGCCCTTGGCTTCGCCGGAACCAAAACGCGGCACCTTGCTTTTTAAAATGTAGGAGTCACGCTGGTAGCCTGCAAAGGCAAGGCTGTCTTTGTGCTCGCTCTCGCGCTGGGTGCGCCATCTTACAAGATACTGGTCAACTCTCTGTGCAAGGGATTCGCAACCCCTTAACGGGATAATCCCCAGGGAGCCAACCGGAATGGTTTCGAGATTTCTGGTTTCTTCACGTTCCATCATGGAAGTTCCTCACTTTCTGAAGGTAAAAGTTAATATTTTGGATATCTGTGTCAGCGGACTGGACCCGAGACAGCGGATACCTTTTTACACATACGAATATCAGGGCCGGTGAGTTTACAGAATTCAAAATTGCTGGCAATTCTGGAAAAAATTCGGTCCTGATAACGGTTTCTGCAATCTTCCAGAGAAAGATTGGTAGAAATGATAACGGATTTCTGCCGGAGCAGACGTTCGTTCAAACAGGTAAAGAAATGGGAGAGCGTCACTGCCGTGGCAGTTTCGGTGCCGAGATCGTCGATAACGAGCAGATCGCAGCTGTAGAGATCCGCACAGAGTGCGGAAAGCTCTTCCCGTGCCCTATAGTCAAACGTGTTCCTGGCGAGTAAGTCGAAAAGGGATGCTGCACTGAAATAAAGCACAGAACAGCCCTGCTCGATACATTCCTTTGCAATGCAATTGGTCAGGAATGTCTTGCCCGTACCTACTGTACCATAAAAGAAAAGGTTTTGGTAGGACGTTTTAAAATTTGTGCAAAAATTTTTACATTTTTCGACAGCCTGGCGATAGGAGGTCAGTTCGTCTCCCTGAAAAAAGGAATAGGAGAGCGTGCCGAAGTTTTCTTTTTCGAGCATTCGTTTCAGGTTGGACTGTTCGTAAAGAAGCGCGATCTCTGCCTGACGGAAGCAGTGGCATTTCTGACCGTTCACATAGCCGGTGTCCTGACAATCAGGACAGTCGTAGATCGGATCGAGAAAATCTGTCGGGTAGCCGTTTTCCAGCAAAAGGGAGGCACGTTTCTGTGCAAGGTCTTTGAGCTGGTCTTTGAGCTGTGCAAGCGCATTTGTATCCCCTGCGAGCATCCTTTTGCCCTGTGCGACAGAGGTGGATGCAACGGCTTCGTCGAGGGCTTGATAGCCGGGGACTGTCTCATAAATGTGATGCAGCCGTTGATCGTGCAGATGGCGGTTGCGGGTCTGATGTTCTTCGTATTGCCGCAGGATGGAATTGTATTGGGAAACAGTCAGTGCCACATCAAACCTCCTTACTGCTTCAAAAGCGCCTCTTCAAGCGCATCGAAATCATAGCTGGAATGCATGAAACTGTTATATTCTGCTGTAGAACCGCTGCGCGCCGGGCGAGATGCACGCTCTTTCTGATAGGAGCTGTCGAGTCTGGCGATGTCTGCGACGTGGTGGACGCCTGCCTTGTACCAGGCAGCGAGGATGCTGTCTGCATAGGCGAAGCGGTGTCTGTCGGTAGCCAGGACGGTGCGTCCGCAGGCTTCTAAAATAACGTCGAGCTCAAAGCAAAATTCCTCTGTCCAGCGGCGGATATAGGCGAGCTCATTGCGTGCGGGGGTATTGGTCTTGCCGAGAGCGTTCATAATGGAATAGACATTCTTGTCGTAACGGGAAACATGACCTTCTGCCTGGGCAGGTGTCGTGATCCCGGCTTCCGCCCAGGCGATCGCGACCTTTTCAATGTAGCGGAAATCCTTTTTGCCGCGCTCGACGCAGTATTGCAGCAGATAGTCGATCAGGTCATCGGAGAAATGGAGCTTATCCGTGAAAAAGAGGATCGACTTCATATCGGCGGGGCTTAACGTGCGTCCGAGATACTGCTCTGCGATGAAAATCAGCTGCGCGGTGTTCTCCTGCTGCTGGAAGGATTTGAGCTCGTCCAGACTGTAAGCTGGTTTGGCATAGGGATCGGCAGGCTCAAGGGACTGGTGGGAAAGCATCGTAATGCTGCGGATCTGCGGTGCGGCCATGCGTCCGGAGGGAGCAGCCGCAGTGTTGGACGTATCGTACGCGGCTGCTCCGGGCAGGGTCGCGTCAGCGCCTTGCTCAGAATTGCGGGCTGCGTCGCCAAAGCGTTCGGTATCAGAGCTGCGAGTCGTGTCCGCAAGCCGTCCGACGTCGCGTGAAATATGTCCGGTGGTCTGCTCCGTAGAAAAATCAGCTTGTCCTGCGTCCTGTCTCTTCCCCTTGGAAAGGGGGAGCAGACGGATCTGCTGCAGGGTTGTGCGGTCGGGCGAAAGCTTGAGCGTCAGGACGCCGCACTTTTCCCAGTAGCAGAGGGCGCGCAGAATGTCCTTTTCCGTATGATTAAAGCGGTCTGCCATGTCCGAAATGCTGACAGGATCGCCTGCCTGCAGACGGCGCACGAGAAAAAGATACACCTTTAACTGTGCATCGTTGGCATCTTTTAAATATTCATCGATAAAAACGTTGGAAAGGACGGTAGCATCCGCTGCTCCGCCGCACAAAAAAATCTCACTCATCCTAGTATTCCCGGTTCTTTGTAAAAATTGCTGCAGTTTGTCTGCGTCCTGCAGACTGTGGAAAACTTTTCAATTCCTTTTGGCAAGCCCCATTTTAACACAGACATTTTAAAAAGGAAACAGGAAGTTTCCGGCTCAGGGCTGATAAACACTGGGGTTTTCGTGGATGTGGATAATGTGGAAAATGTGTAAAAGATTGTCAAAGGCGCAGAAATATCATCTTTTTTTGGAAAAAAATATCCACAGCCAGAGAGGAAAGTTTTCCACGTTCTGGCTGTGGATAATGTGGATAAGTTATCTGGAAAGCAGGTTTTCGCCGATATTTACAACATCTCCGGCTCCCATAGTTATCAACAGGTCTCCGTTGATACAATTTTTTAAAACGAAGTCTTCAATTTCCTCGAATGTATGGAAATAAAAACATTCTTTACCCTCTTTCTGTACCAGAGCCTGCAGATCGGCAGAGCTGATGCCGAGGGTGTCGGTTTCACGGGCGGCGTAGATGTCTGCGAGGATGACCTTATCTGCCAGCGCGAGGGACTTGGCAAACTGAGGTAAAAACGCTTTCGTTCTGGTGTAGGTGTGAGGCTGGAAAATGCACCAGAGCGTCTTGTGCGGATAGTTGAGTGCAGCGTGCAGGGTCGCGGCGATTTCAGTCGGATGATGTGCGTAATCGTCCACAATTGTTATACCATTTATCGTTCCTTTATATTCGAATCTGCGGTCAGTCCCGTGGAAGTTCAGCAGCGCTTCCGCGGTATCCCGGTAATCGATGCTAAGCAGATCGGACAGGGCGACTGCAGCGAGGGCGTTGGAGATATTGTGTTCCCCGGGAACGCCGAGCGTAAGCTGTCTGGTCTGACCGTTTAAGCTGTGCACGGTAAAGGTTGCGTCCGCTGTTTTATTATAGGAAATATCGGAGGGATAATAGTCGGAAGCAGAGGTTGTGCCGAACGTAACGACGCGGCATGCTAGACCCTCTGTGATCTCCTGCCAGTTTTCGATGTCGCCGTTGATAAACAGCGTGCCGTCCGCAGGCAGAAGCTGTGCAAATTTGCGGAACGAAGCACGGATATCTGCCAGGTCTTTAAAGAAGTCCAAATGGTCTTCTTCGATATTCAAGATGATCCCGATTTTCGGGAAAAAGTTTAAAAAGCTGTTGGTATATTCGCATGCCTCTGCGACGAACAGACCGGAGTGGCCGACGCGGATATTGCCGTGGATGGATTTCAAAATGCCGCCGATAGAAAGGGTCGGGTCGGCATTTGCCTGCAGCAGAATCTCGGAAATCATGGAAGTGGTGGTCGTTTTGCCATGGGTGCCGCTGACAGCGATCGACGTGTCGTAGTTTTTCATCAGCTGTCCGAGAAATTCCGCTCTGGACAGCATGGGAAGCTGCAGCTCTTTGGCACGGGAAAATTCCTGATTGTCTGCATGTACTGCGGCGGTGTATACGACGAGATCGATGTCGTCTGTGATGTTTTCCGCTTTCTGGGGCTTGCCATAGTTGACGTGTGCGCCGCTTTTTTCGAGGTGCTCGGTCAGGGCAGAGCGGTTCCAGTCGGAGCCGGATACGGTAAAGCCCTCGGATAAAAGAATTTCGGCGAGGCCAGACATGCTGATGCCGCCGATGCCGATAAAATAAACGTGAATTGGATGGTTAAAATCTACCTGATACATAAAGAATCTCCATTTCTGAATTGGAATACTGTACTGGGTCAATTGTAGCGCAAACTCTCTGAAAAAACAAATAGAAACTTCGGCGCCGTCTGCGGCGTTTTTTTTCTTCGACAAAATAACAATGTGTTATCGGTTGACAAAACATACCGGAAAAGACGAAAAAGGACATTTTGTGAATAATTCAAGAAGGAAATGGAAGCGATAGCGTGAGAAAATTGAATATTTTGAATAAAAACATAAACCTACTAATTTGATTTGTGTCTATATTTCACAAGAAAAAAGGTCGAAAAGGGCGTGCAAATGTAAAATTATTATTCACTTTTACAGATGCGTGTGTTATACTTTTCTTAAGCCCGGCGACAGCCGTGGGAAAGTTGATAGAAACAACGAGGTGAGGACATGATTAAGAAGGAAATGATTGCCATGTTACTGGCAGGCGGGCAGGGAAGCCGACTGGGCGTGCTGACTGCAAAGGTAGCCAAGCCTGCAGTTTCATTTGGCGGAAAATATCGGATCATTGATTTCCCATTAAGCAACTGTATCAATTCTAGTGTTGATACAGTCGGTGTATTGACACAGTATCAGCCTCTGCGGCTGAATACGCATATTGGGATCGGTATTCCGTGGGATCTGGACAGGAATATCGGGGGTGTTACTGTTCTGCCTCCTTATGAAAAAAATGAAAACAGCGAATGGTACACCGGTACAGCAAACGCGATCTATCAGAATATCGAATATATGGAGGGCTTTAACCCGGAATATGTGCTGATTCTTTCCGGCGACCATATTTACAAGATGGATTATGAAGTGATGCTGGATTTCCACAAGCAGAACGGTTCAGAGTGTACGATCGCCGTTATGCCGGTTCCGATGGAAGAAGCCAAGCGCTTCGGTATCATGATCACCGATGAGAACAAGCGGATCGTGGATTTTGAGGAGAAGCCTGCCAACCCGCGCAGTAACCTTGCATCCATGGGTATTTACATATTTAACTGGAAAACGCTGAAGCAGGCACTGATCGATAATGCAGATCAGCCAAACCTGGATTTTGGCAAGCATGTCATCCCTTATTGTCATAAAAACGGCGCACCGATGTATGCATATGAATTTAACGGTTACTGGAAAGATGTCGGAACCCTGACCTCCTACTGGGAAGCGAATATGGAGCTGATCGATGTTGTTCCGGAGTTTAATCTTTATGAAGAATACTGGAAAATTTATACAAAAAGCGAGATCCTGCCTCCTCAGTACGTTGCAAAGGGCGGTGTGATCGAACGCAGTATCGTCGGAGAAGGCTCTGAGATTTACGGACAGGTTTATAACTCTGTAATCGGCTGCGGTGTTACGATCGGTAAAGATACGGTTGTGCGTGACTCCATTATCATGAACAATACAGAGATTGGAGCGAGCTGTGAGCTTAGCAAGGCAATCGTAGCGGAAAACACGAAGATCGGTGATCACGTCAGACTGGGCGTCGGGGAGGAAGCACCGAACGATACTGCACCGCATATTTACTGCAACGGTATTGTCACTGTTGGTGAGAAGAGCGTTGTGCCTGCCAATGTATCTGTAGGCAAGAATTCCGTTGTATTCGGCATTACGACAGCAGACGATTATCCGGATGGATATCTGGCAAGCGGCAAAACATTGATTAAGGCAGGTGACAAACAGTGAGAGCAATCGGTATCATTTTAGCAGGCGGCAATAACCGCAAGATGAGAGAACTGTCCCAGAAGCGCGCGATCGGCGCGATGCCGGTGGCAGGCAGCTACAGAAGTATTGATTTTGCGCTGAGCAACATGACGAACTCTCATATCCAGAGAGTCGGCGTGCTGACCCAGTATAACGCCAGAAGCTTAAATGCACATTTAAGCTCCTCCAAATGGTGGGATTTCGGAAGAAAACAGGGTGGATTGTTTCTGTTTACTCCTGCGGTAACCGCGGAGAACAGCTCCTGGTATAGAGGCACGGCAGATGCCATTTATCAGAACCTCTCCTTCTTAAAAAACAGCCATGAGCCCTATGTGGTTATTACCTCCGGCGATTGTGTATACAAGATGGACTACAACAAAGTCCTCGAATATCATATTTCCAAAAAAGCGGATGTGACCGTTGTCTGCAAGGACATGCCGGCAAATGTAAACGTAGAGCGGTTCGGTACCATCAAGATGAACGAGGAAAGCCGGATCGAAGAGTTTGAAGAGAAGCCGATTGAGGCACGCTCCAATACCATTTCCTGTGGTATTTATGTTATCCGCAGACGTCTCCTGATTGATATGATCGAGCGCTGTGCAATGGAAGACCGTTATGATTTTGTAAAGGATATTCTGATCCGTTACAAAAATCAGAAACGGATCTTCGGATATAAGATCAAAGATTACTGGAAGAATATTGCAACGGTGGAAGACTATTTCGATGCCAATATGGACTTCTTAAAACCGGAGATCCGTAATTATTTTTTCAAACAGTATCCGGATATTTATTCAAAGGTTGACGATTTACCGCCTGCAAAGTATAATGTTGGAGCGAAGGTTGAGAACAGCCTGATTTCCAGCGGCTGTATTGTCAACGGCACGGTAGAGGATTCCGTAATCTTCAAGAAATCCTTTATCGGAAACAACTGTTACATCAAGAATTCCATTATTTTGAATGACGTATATATCGGCGATAACACGCACATCGAGAACTGTATCGTAGAAAGCCGGGATACGATCCGTGCAAATTCCTTCTATCGCGGAGAAGATGAAATCAAGATTGTAATAGAGAAAAACGACAGATACATTATCTGAAACGCTAGGGGGAATAAGTTATGACGATTACCGATGTAAGGGTTCGGAAAATTGCCAAAGAAGGTAAAATGAAAGCGATTGTATCCATTACCGTGGACGACGAGTTTGTGGTGCATGATATTAAAGTGATCGAGGGCGATAAGGGACTGTTCATTGCGATGCCGAGCAAGCGCAGTGCAGATGGGGAATACCGCGATATCGCCCATCCCATCAGCCAGGGAACCCGGGAAAAGATCCAGGGAATTATTTTGGAAGCATACAATACGGCATTGGAAGAACCGATTGCATAACTTCTTAAATGAATACAGAAAATAAATACAGACTACAACAGACAGTCCCGGTGCAGCGATGTACCGGGACTGTTTTCCTGACCGGATATCCGGTTAGAAAAGCCATCTGTATGTCGCCGCAGATGGAAAGGGCAGCAGGGTACATTCTCACTTGCCCGAGCGGGGGAAACTGTGCTAACATGAAAGCACAACAGACAGCGCCTGCAAAAGCAGAAAAGGGCAGGCAGAAGCAGGAAGGAAACGGACAGAACATGTATGTAATTGCAGGACTTGGAAACCCGAAAAAAGAATACGATAATACAAGGCATAATATCGGCTTTTCCGTCATAGATATGCTGGCAGATAAGACCGGAATTTCTGTAAACACGGCAAAGCACAAGGGACTTTTGGGTGCAGGCTATTTAAACGGGCAGAAAATCATTCTGGTAAAGCCGCTGACTTATATGAACCTGAGCGGCGAATGTATCCGGGAAGTGCTGGATTATTATAAGGTAGACGGCAGCACGAACCTGATCGTGATTCACGACGATATCAGCCTGGAGCCTGGCATCATCCGGGTGCGCAAAAAAGGCAGCGCGGGTGGTCATAACGGTTTGAAGAATATTATTCAGCATCTTGGAAAAGATCAGTTTGTGCGGATTAAGGTCGGCGTCGGGGAAAAACCGGCAGGCTACGACCTTGCGGACTATGTGCTGGGACATTTTGATCGGGAGGAGCAGGTGCTGATGAAGCAGGTTTCGGAGGAAGTCTGTGAAGCGGTGCAGATGATTCTGGAAAAAGGTCCGGATGCAGCGATGAACGTGTATAACGGGCGAAAAGTGGAGAAGGCATAGCATGAAGGTATTGACAGCTCCGCTTTGGGAATTGGCGGAGTTTGAAGAGGGAAAAGCACTTCTGGACAGAGGAAAAGGGCATGTTGCCTTTTCCGGGCTGTATGATTCCCAGAAGCTTCATATGGTATATGGATTGAGCGATGGTTTTACACAGAAAATCATCGTTACTTTCAGTGACAAAAGAGCGCGGGAAATCGGCGCAGAATATGGATTTTACGACCGTAGGACGATGGTATATCCGGGCAAGGATTTGATCTTTTATCAGGCGGATGTTTCCGGCGGCGATCTGGTGCGGGAGCGGATGCGTGTGCTGCGCGCGCTGCTCGAAAAGCGTCCGGTTACGATCGTAACGACGATGTCCGCGTTGATGATGCCGCAGACGCCGCTTTCCGGGATTGTGTCGAGAATACTGCATTTCGATAAAAAATCAACGGTTGACGAGAGAAAGCTTTCCGCTCAGCTGGTGGAAATGGGTTATGAAAAGAGCCCGCAGGTAGAGGAACCGGGACAGTTTTCCATTCGCGGCGGAATTATTGATATTTTCGATATGACGGAAGAAAATCCGTATCGGATCGAGCTGTGGGGAGACAGCGTGGAGTCGATTCGAAGCTTTGACGTGCTGTCCCAGCGTTCGGTGGAAAATCTGGATGAGATTGCGATTTATCCGGCAACGGAGCTGATGCTTTCGGAGGCGCGCAGGCAGGACGGATTTGCGAGAATCAAAAAAGAGACGAAGCAATATGCCAAAAAATTGCGGGAGCAGGGCAATCCGGAGGCAGCGCACCGGATTGAGACGCAGATCAAAGAGATCGAAGAGTCTGCGCAGGAGTTTGGCAGTGTAGTCAATCTGGAAAGCTTCGTGCATTATTTTTATCCGCAGACGGAGTCCTTTCTGGAATTTTTCCATCCGGAAACGACGGCAGTTTTTCTGGATGAGCCACAGCATTTGTCGGAGACGGCGAACGCACTTGAGACAGAATTTCGGGAGAGCATGACCGGACGTCTGGAAAAAGGCTATATCCTGCCGGGACAGGCGCAGCTTTTGTACCCCGAAAAGGAAATCGCAGGGAAGCTGTCGCAGTATCGGGCAGTGTCACTCGCCGCGCTGGATGCAAAGAGCAGCCTGTTTAAGCCGGATCGCAGGTTTGAAATCACGGTGCGCAGCATGCCGTCCTATAACAACAGTTTTGAAGCCCTGTTAAAGGACTTAAAACGTTACAAGAAAAATGGCAGCAGGGTGCTTTTGTTATGTGCATCCCGGACGCGGGCGAAGCGTCTGGCAGCCGATCTGCGGGAGCAGGAGCTGAGCGCTTTTTACAGCGAAGACCCTGACCGGGAGGTTTTGCCTGGCGAGACAGAGCTTTTTTACGGACATGTGGAAAAAGGCTTTGAATATCCGATGCTGAAATTCGCGGTCATTTCGGAGGGGGATATTTTTGGTGCGCCCAAAAAGAAAAAGCGAAAAATTCAGCGCTATGAGGGCACGAAAATCCGCGATTTCGGAGAGCTGAAGGTCGGGGATTATGTCGTTCATGAGACGCACGGTCTCGGTATTTATCAGGGCATCGAGAAGGTCGAGATGGAGGGAACGGTCCGGGATTACATGAAAATTTCGTACCGGGATGGAGGAAACCTCTATGTGCTGGCAACCGGTCTGGACGCGATTCAGAAGTACGCATCCGCCGATGCAGCGAAAAAGCCGAAGTTAAACAAGCTCGGAACGCAGGAGTGGCACAAGACCAAGACCCGTGTCCGGGCGGCAGTGGATGAGGTCGCAAAGGATCTGGTGGAGCTGTATGCGGCGCGCCAGAACGGGAAGGGCTACGCTTTTTCGGAGGATACGGTCTGGCAGCGGGAGTTTGAAGAAATGTTCCCGTTTGAGGAAACGGATGACCAGCTGATGGCAATAGCGGCGACGAAGCGGGACATGGAGAGCAACAAAATCATGGATCGCCTGATCTGCGGGGACGTTGGCTATGGCAAAACCGAGGTTGCAATCCGCGCGGCGTTTAAGGCGGTGCAGGACGGCAAGCAGGTTGTTTTTCTGGTGCCGACGACGATTCTGGCGCAGCAGCATTACAATACGTTTGTGCAGCGGATGAAGGATTATCCGATCCGGATTGAGCAGATGTCGCGGTTTCGGACGCCTGCGCAGCAGAAAAAGGTGATCGAGGATCTCAAAAAAGGTCTGGTGGATATCGTGATCGGGACGCATCGCGTGCTTTCGTCGGATATGCAATATAAGGATCTTGGTCTTTTGATGATCGACGAGGAGCAGCGCTTTGGCGTGACCCATAAGGAAAAGATCAAGAAAATGAAAGAGAACGTGGATGTGCTGACCCTGACGGCAACGCCGATTCCACGGACCCTGCATATGTCTCTGGTCGGTATCCGCGACATGAGCGTGCTGGAGGAAGCGCCGGAGGAACGTCAGCCGATCCAGACCTATGTGATGGAATATAATGAAGAAATGGTGCGTGAGGCGATCACCCGCGAGCTGTCCCGGAATGGTCAGGTGTATTATGTATACAACCGCGTCAATACGATTGCAGATATGGCAGCAAGGATTGGGGAAATGGTGCCGGATGCGAATGTGGCATTTGCACACGGGCAGATGTCGGAGAGAGAGCTGGAAAAAATCATGTTTAGCTTTATCAACGGCGAAATTGACATTCTGGTTGCGACGACGATCATCGAAACCGGTCTGGACATTTCCAACGTCAACACGATCATCATCCACGATTCTGACCGAATGGGATTGTCCCAGCTGTATCAGCTGCGCGGACGTGTCGGGCGCTCGAACCGGACGGCTTATGCATTTTTGATGTATAAGCGGGACAAGGTGCTGCGGGAAATTGCAGAAAAGCGTTTGGCGGCGATCCGGGAGTTTACCGATCTGGGCAGCGGTTTTAAGATTGCGATGAAGGATTTGGAGATCCGCGGCGCGGGCAACCTTTTGGGAGAGCGTCAGCACGGTCATATGGAAGCAGTTGGCTATGATTTATATTGTAAAATGTTGAACGAAGCGGTAAAGAATTTAAAGGGCGAGGACACTGCACCGGACTTTCTTACGACGGTGGAGCTGGAGGTGGACGCTTATATTCCGGCTTCTTACATTGTCAATGAGCAGCAGAAGCTCGACATTTACAAGCGAATCGCCGGCGTGGAGACGGAAAGCGAGAGTGCAGAGATGAAAGAAGAGCTGCTCGACCGCTTCGGAACCGTGCCGAAGTCCGTAGACAATTTGCTGCGGATTGCGCTTTTGCGGGCGCAGGCGCACAAGCTTTATATTATGGAAATCAAGGGGCGTCCGGGGGAGCTGCGCTTTGTATACAGACCGGACGCACGGGTGCACGGGGAAAATATCCCGATGCTTTTCGAACAATATGGGAACAGTTTAAAGTTTTTACCTCAGGGGAATCCGGTCTTTACTTATCAGTTCAAAAGGAGTAATGTAGTGGAGAAAAACTCTGAAGACCTGCTTTCGCAGGCGGAACAGATGATAAAAGATATGCAGCGCTGCCTGCTTTAAGGGGCAGCACCGGATCAAAGGAGGAAATTAAGACTTGAAAATCGTTACACAGGTAGGAATTATCTTTTCGATTTGCTGGATTTCTCAGATTATCGAAAAGCTTCTTCCGTTTTCTTTCCCAGCGAGCGTGATCGGCATGATTTTGCTGTTCATTCTGTTGTGCGTACATATTCTGAAGGTAGACCATATCCGCGAAAAATCGGATTTTCTGCTGGAAAATATGGCATTCTTTTTTATCCCGGCGGGAGTCAGCATCATCAACTATTTTGACGTCCTGAAAAACTGGGTGGTGCAGCTGATCGTGATCTGCGTGGTGAGTACGGTGGTGACATTTGCAGTGACGGCATACAGCATGAAGCTCGCGCTGTATCTGATGCAGAAAAAGAAAAGCGGGAGGGCAAAAGAATGATGCATGAACTGTTTATGTCTCCGTTTTTCGGAATCGGATTAAGTATCGCCGCATTCTGGGTTGGAACCTGGATCCGCAAAAAGACCGGACTGGTGCTGTGCAATCCCCTTGTGCTTGCAATTGTGATCGTATCCGGCGTTTTACTGATCTTTAAAATTCCGTATGAGGAATATAATGAAGGCGGAGCGCTTATCAACATGTTCCTCGCACCTGCAACGGCATGTCTTGCAGTTTCGATCTACACGCGGGCAGAGCTGTTAAAGAAAAACTGGCTTCCCATCGTAGTCGGTGCGTCCTGCGGATCTCTTGCATCGATGGGGAGCGTGCTGCTGATGTGTAAGCTGTTTGGCATGGACGAGGCGATGACAGTCTCGCTCATTCCGAAGTCCGTTACGACACCCATCGCAGTCAGCGTTGCAGAGGGACACGGAGGAATGGTGCCCATTACCGTTGTTGCGGTTATTTTTACCGGCATTCTGGGAAGCATTTTTGCACCGACACTGATCAGACTTTTCCGGGTAAACGATCCGATGATCGCCGGAATTTCCATCGGCGCATGCTCCCACGCGGTGGGAACATCCAAGGCGATTGAGTTGGGAGAAACAGAGGGCGCCATGAGCGGACTGGCGATCGGTGTCTGCGGTATCCTTACCGTACTGTTTTCGATGATTTTGCTGCATTAAAGCTGGCCGCGCCGTGCGGTCAAAAACTGAGGCACGGGCATAAAAATTATAGCACGGATGTAAGAACGGCGCAGCGTCAAACTACTGCAGCGCGGGGCACGAAATGGGGGAGAGCATGGAGAAAGTGGGAAAAAGGACAGATCGGATCAAAATGGATGTGATACTGGCGGCAGGCTGTATGCTGCGCCTGTTTTATGTGTTTTTTTCCACGATCTATGACAGACAGTATGATATCGGGATGATCGATCTGGATGCAGGACACACGGTGACAGGCGGACATCTGGCATATATCCAGTATTTATATGAAAACTGGAAGCTGCCGGATTTTGACCCGACGAGTGTTTATCAGTTCAACCATCCGCCGCTGCACCATTATCTGTGCGCGCTGTGGATGAAGCTTTGCTCTCTTTTTATTTCCAATACGGATGTGCTGGAGGAGTCGATCCAGGTCGTCCCGTTTGTCTGCTCGCTGCTTATTCTCTGGTTCCTTTTGCGGATTGCAGAGCAGTTTGAGCTGACGGAAAAAGCAAAACGCTTTGTGATGCTGCTGTTTTGCTTCCATCCGGCGCTGGTGCTGCTTTCCGGAAGCGTGAACAACGATTGTATGAGCCTGATGTTTACGGTGATGTGCGTGTACTATACGATTTTGTGGAGCCGCTTTCCGACGGCGCATAACATCTTAAAGCTGGCGGTTTCTATCGCGCTTGGTATGTTGACAAAACAGAGTGTCGCGCAGATGGCCTTTCCGATCGCGGCGGTGATGCTCTGGATGCTGGTAAGAAGTCTGGACAATGGACGAGATTGTAGGGCATGCAGCGTAGAGAGCACCCGAAATGCTGCAATTCCCGTCGTCCCGGTAAAGAAGCTGCTCGGTCAGTACGTTCTGTTTGGTGTAGTTTCGATTCCCCTTGGCATGAGCTTTTATATCCGAAATAGGATTCAGTTCCATATGCCCCTCGTGTGGATTTATACGCTGCCGGAGGATTCCTGGCAGTACACCGGAAATGTCCCGGTTTTGAACCGTTTCCTGTTCCCGGTGCCATCGGAAATGTTGGACAACTTACGTCAGTTTAAGCTGGGCTGCGGCTATAATGTATGGATGCAGATCATCCGTACCTCAGTGCTGGGTGAATGGGATATGGCGGACGTCGGACGCAGTGTAAAGGTGCTGGCAGTGCTTTTGATGCTGGTCGGTGCGCTGCTGGCGCTGGCGGCATTGATGGCGTTTATTCGCGTATTTGTCGTTCGGGCAAAGCGCTTCGGCATCGATTCTGCGAGCCGGATTTTATTTGTGGTTGGCTATTTTGTGCACCTTCTCCTGTATCTGAAGTTTGCCTATGACTATCCGCAGGAATGCAGCATGCATTTTCGATATATGGAAATCGAGCTGCTGTTTCCGGCGATTGCGCTGGCGTTTATCTGGCAGGAGGGCACGAAAGAGCAGCTTGAGATGCGGCGCAGGGAGGGCGGTGCGACCGGGCATCCGGCGGTGAAAAGAGCAATATCGCAGGTGCTTTTTGTACTGCTGCTGGTATTTTGTCTGTTGAGCACGGCGATGACGGCAGTGTGGTGTCTGCTTTAAGGAAGATAGAGTACGGAGAAATCTGAATGGAAAATCGGACAGACCAAAGAGTATTCTGGCATGGAAAGCTGAAAAAAGAATCCCGTAAAACATGGCAGGCGACGGCGCTTACTGCACTTTGCAGTGTGGCGCTGTTTTGCCTGCTTTTTTCTTATAAAAAAATGTATCCCTTCGGGGATGGATCAGTGGCGATCACGGATTTATATTCCCAGTATCTGCCGCTTTTGTATCATTTTTACGATGTTGTGACAGGACAGAAAAATCTGTTTCTGGACTTCAGTGTTTCCGGCGGGGCGAATCTGTATGCGGATACGATCAATGAGGTGCTCAATCCGTTTAACTATGTTTTGCTATTGTTTGGGCGGGACAGAATTTATCAGGCGGTCAATGTGCTGGTGCTGCTTTACAGCACTGCATCTGCGGTTACAGCGCATATTTTTCTGGAAAAAACAGCATCGGGCAGACGCTTTCAGAATGTAGCGCTCGCCCTTTGCTACGCATGCTGCGGGTACATGGCATATAACTATCAGATCATCAAGTGGATGATTTTTCCGGTGATTTTTCCGCTGTTTTGTCTGGCGCTTTTGCGTTTGCTGCGGGAGAAAAAGGGCGGCTGGTACACTGCTTTGCTCGCATGGCAGCTGATGTTGTCCATTCAGCTCGGGTTTATGACGCTTCTGTTTTCACTTTTTGCCGGGGCGATTTGGCTCTATGCCTGTGAGAGAAAAGAAAACCGTACCCGAAAAATGGGGTGTATGGGAATTGATACGCTGATCGGAATTTGTATTTCGGCGGCGGTTCTGCTCCCGTCTGCGATTCTGCTTTTGCAGTCCGCGCGTTCCGGGGAAAATCTGTCCTATTTCGGTGTGATGAAACGGCATGGTTTGGATGATTTGTTTGAGAGGCTGTTCCAGATTGCAAATCCGGTACTGATCGGGCTTCTGTTTGCTTCGGGATGTTTCTGGAAACGCAAAAGGCGCAGCGCTGCGGAACAGGAAACGCACAGCGCTGCAGAACGGTTCTGGCTGTATCTGACGGGATTTTTGTGGCTGACGGTATTGCTGGAACCGGCTAACCTCCTGTGGCATATGGGGTCCTATGTGTGCTTCCCGGTGCGCTACGGGTACATGGCGGTACTGAGCATGGCGGCACTTGTGGCGGTGAGAAAGGAGCGCGATGCGGATGATTTTCATACAGAAAATGTCTGCAAACATCCGGCAGGGCTCCGCCTGCGCTGTGTGCTCCTGCTGGTTGCTTCGGCTGTATCCGCATTGGGCGCTGTATGCCTGACACTCATTTGGGAAAAGCGTCTGGTGCAGGCGTTTTCCTCGCTGGCGATCAGCAAGGTGTGTCCGAAAGAAACCGCTGTGACAGCGGTTATATTGCTGCTTGTTGGAGTGTCGGCGTGGTGCGGACAAAAGGTGCTGCATGCAAAGACCTCCGGGGAAAAAACAGGAGGGGCAGGGTTCCCGGGAATGGCGGTGCTTGGAGCACTTGTTGGCGGCTTTTGTGTGTATACAATGATTTTACTGCCGCCAGATTATGCGGTTCGACAGGAAAATGAAGCGGCGTACCGACAGATGACAGAAATTGCAAAGCAGGCGGAGAGTAAAAACGCTGAATCCGCAGAGCCTTCGTGGCTGCTTGCACGTGAGGCAGATCGGGACGATCTTCCGATCAACGCTGCATTGGTGGACCGGAAAGGCTCGATCAGCGGATACTTTCCGACCGAAAGCAAACAGACAAAGGCGGTTTTGGAAAGTCTCGGTTATCTTGCACCCTGGGTTTCGGTGCGTGCCGTCGGCGGAACGGAAATTTCCGATACAATGCTGCGCAATGTGTTTGTATTCTCAAAGGAAGCTTTGGGGCAGTCGGGCAGCGGCAGCGTACTTTCCAATCAGCGTGCCTGGGCAGAGCTTCTGTCTGCAGAGGATGTTGAAACGAAACATCGACAGACTTCTGAAGAAGAGCAGAGCGTGGATGTGACGACCGGTTCGAAAGAGTATACGAATATCATGGAAGTTTTCCCGGCTCAGGAGCTTGTTTTGGAGGATGGAACACTTTGTATTTCTGTGACGGACAAACAGCTTTTGTATCTGGATGCAGGAAGAAGCGCGGATGAAATTTTTATTTCAGTCAACGGTGAGCCGGTTGAAATTCCGGAGAAAAACCAGATGGCGAGTGCACATCGGCTGATTTGGTTGGGAACTTTTGAAGCGCAGGAGGTGATGATTTCTGTTACCGACCGGATGGGGACGCTGGTCGCAGCACAGGAGATGGAGCTTGGTGCGCTGCATGAGAATGCATGGCAGGCGGCATTGCAGTCAGGAACCGCCAGAATCCTGCAGCCGTCAGAATGTTCCATTTCAGAGCGCAATGCACAAATTCATGTGAGTGTGTCTGCGGCAGAGGGAGAAACGTTGTTTGTTCCGTTTATTGCGATAGACGGATGGAAGTGTATACAAAACGGGAAAGCTGTGGATATCGAGCCGATACTTGGCGGCTTTCTGGGGATAACATTGACAGAGGGCGAAAATAAAATTGTATTTTCGTTTGAGGAACCGGGACTGAAAGCTGGGGTTGGCATCAGCATATTGGGGTTTGCATTCCTGTTGATTCTGTTTTTTGCGAGGCGAAAAGCTGAGGCGGGATGGAAAATTGCAGCAGAGCAGAAGGGGAAGGCTGAAAAATGCTTCGGTATGCTGTATCGGCTGCTGTTGGGAGTCTTTTTTGCAGGAATCTATGTGGTTCCCACGATTGGAATGGTCGTTTCTCTGACTGGAAAAATCGTGATGAAATTTTTCGGATAGTAGATAGAAATCGGACTGGAAAGGTTCTGGGATGGCATGAAAGAGAAAAAAACGGGAAAAGACAGCGGAAGGTTGCTGCACGCGGATCGCAGACTGGAAGATGGAAAATCTGCAGGCGACAAATCGTTGGGCAGGCGGCATGCCAATGGCAGGCACGCAGTCCGTGTGTCAAAATTCCTTCAGGTTGCAGTGCTTGCTGCAGGAGTGCTCGGAATGTCAGCTGCTTCTCAAAGCATGACAGAAATTTCTGAGAAAGAGCAGCCGTTATGGCAGGTATGGAGTGCGGAAGAATGTGACGCCGGATTGACGGTAGAAACCGTTGGGGAAAATCTGATTTTACAGAAAAAAGCGAAGCTGACAGCGGACAGCGAGGAAGGCAAGGACTTTCGGGCGATGTATGCGGGGGACGGAAATCATACGGACGAAACCCTGCGCTGGTCGTCGGAAAACGATTGGGAAAACAACGATCACTGGCTGATGGCGGATTTTGGAGAACCGGTCAGCATCGGTGCAGTTCGGATATACTGGGAACGGACGAATGCGAAAAGCTATGCGCTGGAATATTCCCAGGATAAAGAGAACTGGCAGCAGGCATCTGTTTTTGAAGAGGCGCCGGAGCAAAAAGAGCAGCAGATTGTGTTGAATGAGCCTGTAGAGGCGCGGTATTTTCGTCTGCATGTGACGGACGTTTTGAAAGAGGAAAGCGATTTAAGCCTGTATTATCAGAACGTCTCAGTACAGGAGCTGGAAGTGTACGGACAGTTGGAGGATTGTTTTGTGGTTGAAACACCTGTGATTGAAGCTGGGAGCCGCAGAACGCTGGAGTTCCCAACGGTGCCGGAGCCGTACAGCATTTCCTTTGGCGGGGCGGATTATGATGTGCTGGTAAATATGGACGGAAAAATCACGGACACGATCGCGGATACGCAGGTTGAGCTTGGATTTATTCTGGAAAAAGACGGAGAAATGCAGGAACTGCCGGGAATACAGACAAAGATTCCGGCATCGGAGAGGGTGGAAGTGGACCGAGAACGGGAGGAAGTACCGGAAGCCCTCTCGGCAGTGACCCTTCCAGAGGGCTTTACCGCGATGGAATGGATGCCGGCGAGCGCAACAGGTGTAATTGAGCCCGCCGGGCAGGAGATCCCATCCGATGAGATTTCAGAAGCCGCGCCCGTCGTCGCTACCGCCACGTCGTCCTCCTCTGACTGGACAACTCGTTTCATCCGGGTCGTGTACCGGGACGAGGAGCTGGAGCGGACGGCACAGCTTTTTGCAACGGAGCTTTCCGGACAGTTGCTGCAGGACGTATCGGTTGAGAAGCTGGCGGATACAGAAAAACCAGCGGAAGGAGATATCGTCCTGAACTTTCGGAAGGCTGTCGGGGACGGGAAAGAATGGACACAGACGCTTGGGGACGAGGGGTATGAACTGAATTTGGAAGCAGAGAGTCCGGGCGTGATTTCGATTTCAGCGCGCACGAAGCGCGGGGTGCGCTGGGGGTGTGTGGCGCTTGGACAGCTTTGGGAGAAATCAGAAGGACAGCTTCCGGCTGGCGTGCTGCGGGACTATCCGGCGTGGTCGGTCCGGGGCTTTGGAATCGACGTAGGGCGCAGACCGGTTTCCCTCGAACTTCTGTACCGCATTGCAGAAGAGCTTTCAAAGCATCAGATGAACACGCTGCAGATTCATTTGAACGACAATCAGATCATTTCCCAGAGCGATTACGATGGGACAAAAGAGGGCGCGCGACAGTTGTATGCGGGGTTTCGGCTGGAATCGGATGTGAGAAATAAAGCGGGACAGTCGATTACGTCGCAGGATCTGTATTATTCCAAAGAAGAATTTGCACAGTTTATCGAGGACGCTGCGGTGATGGGCGTTGAGGTTGTGCCGGAAATCGACACGCCCGCCCACAGCCTGGCACTTACAAAAGTATTTCCGAAGCTTGGGCTTTCCGGTGACCCGGAGAGTGTCGATCAGCTGGATTTGTCCAACCCGGCAGCGCAGAAGCTGGCAGAGACGATTTGGTCGGAATACCTGACGGAGTCGGATGTTTTTTCCGGAACGGGGACGGTGCATATCGGCATGGACGAGTATTTTGGAAATCAGAAAGCCTTTGTGGATTATATGAAAGCGCTTTCGGACTATGTGGCGGAGGCAGCGCCGGAAAAGACGATCCGCATGTGGGGCAGCCTGTCGAAGACCGGACAGGATTATTCGGAGCTTTCCAGAAAAATTCAGCTGCAGGTATGGGATACGGACTGGACAGATCCGCAGGAAATGTATGATGCCGGATTTTCCATCATCAATTCGCTGAGCAGCAGCCTGTACCTGATTCCGGGCGGCGGCTATGACCGTCTGGATCTGGATTTTCTGGAAAAAAAGTGGCAGCCGAACGTTTTCGAAACGCAGGAGCGAACCTGGGAGCTTCCGCGGTGGTCGAGCCAGACACTGGGAGCCTGCTACATGCTGTGGAACGATTATGCATCGCAGGATGGAAATGAAATTACGGAGGACGGGCTGTTTGAGCGGTTCGCAGAGCCGCTGGACATCCTGGCACGGAAGTTGTGGAAATAAAGAAAAGGAGAGAAAGAAAATGGAAATCACGTCAGCTGTTGTATACAAACCGCAGCTTCAGACTGCTCTGGAAAAAAAGACTGTGGACGTATTTTGCAGAAATTTAAAAAAACGAAGCGGTGTTTCTTTACTGCAGTCTAAAACGTCTGGAAAAATCAACATAGAGTTTTATAAAGAGGACAGCTGCAGCGAGGAGGTCAAAGCGCTGTTTGACGGCATCACTGTGCCGGGCAAAGAGGGCTTCCGGATCCGGGTTATCGACAACTCGGACGGCAGCGGGCGCATCGTTGTGCTCGGAAAAGACGAGCGCGGCGAGTTTTACGGAATGGCGCGGCTTTTGAGAAAAGCAATTGTAAAAAAAGGCAGCATTGAAATTCCGGACGAGCTGGACAGCCTGAGCATGACGCCGCAGTATCCGCTGCGGGGACATCAGCTGGGCTATCGGGACAAAAACAATACCTACGGTGCATGGTCAAAAAAGGAATTCGAGGCGTATATCGAGGATCTGGCGCTGTTCGGAGCAAACGCCATTGAGCTGCTTCCGCCGAAGACGGACGACCGTTTGTATTCCGCACTTTTCCCGGAAGATCCGATGGAGCTGATGTGCGAGGTTTCCAAAATCATTCATTCCTATGGCATGGACGTCTGGTTGTGGTATCCGAATGTCGGACGCGATTATCATGATTTTGGGTGCATCGACCGGGAGATGGAAGAACGCCGGAGGGTCTTTTCTGCAATTCCTTATCTGGATGCAATGCTGGTTCCGCTGGGGGATCCCGGTTTCCTCTGGCCGACGGATGCGATGCGTCTGACAGAGCATTTTGTGGAAATTCTGCACGAATATCATCCGGAAGCGGGCGTATGGGTTGCACCGCAGCATTTTCAGCCGGAGCCTGGCTGGTACGATACTTTTTATGAAGAAATCGCAAAGGAGCCGGACTGGATTACCGGCGTGTGCTTTGCGCCCTGGGAGCAGGACAGCATCGAAGAGCTGTATGAGAAGCTTCCCGAAAAATATCGTGAAAACATTCGGAACTATCCGGATATTTCCCACAATTCGAACTGTCAGTTCCCGGTGGAAAACTGGGACATGGCGTTTGCACTGACGAGCGGACGGGAGGGCTACAATGCGCGTCCGGAAAAAATGAAAGCGATTCACAATATGTTAGAGCCGTATACCATCGGTTCGATCACCTATTCCGAGGGTATCCATGACGACGTCAACAAGATCCTCTGGGCGGATCAGGATTTTGACAGCTCGGTGGCGGCAGAGGAAACGATGGCGGATTATGCAAACCTGTTTATTGATTCGGAAACCTCTGAGCAGGTTGCGGAATTTTTGATGGACGTGGAGCATAACTGGGATGGCCCGGTTCTGGAAAACGACGGAATCGATGCACTGTATGAATCCTTTACAGCATTCGATAAAACCGTATCGAAACAGGTGAAAAACAATTACCGCTATCAGATGTTAAAGCTGCGGATTCTGACGGATTACTGGACGAAACAGAAATATGCAAAGGATCAGGAGCTGGAGCAGCAGGCGCGTGCGGTGCTCGACCTGGCGGATATTACCGGAAGCGAAGCAGTTATCCGGGAGGCGCGGACGATCCTGAATCTTTCCAGGGACGTTCCGGCAGCGGAGGATGTGCTGTTTGAAATGCTGAAGCTGGCAGACAGCCTGCGGAATTTGTGCGGTATTCAGCTGACCGAAAACCATCACGGCGGGCAGTGCTGGATTCGCGGCGCGTACCTGCAGACGAGAAGCATGCCGTTAAACGATTATCAGTATTTGATGCAGAGCTTCAAGCGGATTGAAAAGATGCAGAACGAAAAGAACAGATGCGCAGCGCTGCATCAGCTGAACCTGCGTCAGGATCCCGGCGACGGAAACCAGTTTTGCGCGCCCGGCACTTACGAAGGCTTTTCACATGTTTCCGTATGGCACAGCTGGGAGGAAGATCCCGGATATTTAAAAACTCCGTTCATCGATCACAGCGTGTATACAATGGTCGGCCTGCTGCATGAGATCGACGGCTGGTACCACGAGTTCCCGATGCCGCTGACCTGGGCGCTGAATGTGACGGTGCTGTATGGAACGCCGCTGGAAATGACGTTTACCGGACTTGATCCGGAAGCTTCTTATGGGATGAAGGTATTTTATCCGAATTCGTTTTTCCGGGCATTTGTGGGACAGACCGCGCTGAAGGATGAAACACTGGTCAATATCCGTGCCGGAAAAGTCCTGCTGGCAGATCGGATTGCGCAGAATCCGAACGGAAAATCTGTCCGCCGGGAGATCGAGGCTGGAAGAGAGCCGTTCTGGGAATACGACCTGCCGAAGGAATCCTATCAGGACGGCACGCTGAAAGTCCGTTGGGAGGTTTACGATACCTTAAAGGCGCTGGCAGTCAGCGAAGTATGGATTATGAAAAAAGAATAAACAATAGAATGCAAAAAAACCGGTCTTTTATGACCGGTTTTTTATTTCATAGGAAAATGCGTCCTATGAAATAAAAACGCTCCGCGAGGATGCGCACTCGGCGCAGGGGTAGATGGTTGCCGAAGCAACCGCGCCTCGGCGCGAGAATGTGCCAAGGCACATTCTTTTTTTAGTGGCAGAGATATCAAAGGCTCAGAAAAGGGCAGCTTTTTGTCTTGCTTCACGGCGGCGTTTGTATTCTGCCTTGTCGAGGGGGACAATCATGCCGCAGCTTTCGCACAGGATGCCGCGTTGTTTTTCAAGACTGACGATGGGGATAAAGAAAAGTGTTACCTGATCGAGCTGGCGGCAAAGGGTTTGGGGAGCATCATGTCCGCAGTTTTTACAGATCGCATGTCCCCATGCGCCTTCCCGCTTGAATAAGGTTCTGGTTCCGTAAGTGATCACCATTGCATACCTCCGTTTACAGACTGTTTCAGCATATCCAGTGCAGTGTTAAAGCTTTTAGATGTATTCGGGCAGGCTGCAACAAGGATCCGCTGTCCATTCTTGAGCTCCAGAGCAATGTAATTGGATGTTGTAGGCTGGCCGTTCACCATGTTGCATTTAAAAACATTATAAAACTGATCGAGGGGGTATACAGAAAAACCATACTGCAAATTGGAAAAGTCAAGGAGATAATGGGGAGAGACAGCGAGACCTAATCTGTCATAAAAAGCAGCGCCAGTTGACTGGAAATCCTGACAGAGTGGTTCGAACTCACCGTCTTGCATAAGCTCCTGAATACGGGTCTGAATGTGATTGCTGTTTTTCCGGAAGGAGATCAGGACGATCACACTGAGGATGAAAAAGACTGCAGAAAATATAAAGAGCACAAGGCTGCTGCCCATCAAAGGTGCGGTGGTATCGAGATAATGATCACCCAAGGTTTGCTCATAGTCGGAAAGGGAGAGCTCAAAGCCGTTGTTATTAAAGTAGTCTACAAGGTATCCGGCAAGCTTTTTGGGGATCTTCTTGCTTTGACCGACAGCAGTCTGAGGAACCATTGCTTTCAGATCGGCATCGGAAATGGTTTCATTGTAAACCGGAAAGGGACAGGAGTTTTCGGTGCTGATGATAGACCAGTAACCTTTGTCGTTTTCGGCAACATAATATTTCTTTACAGTCCTTCCGTCAGAGGTTTGCTCTGCGAAGGGGCCCATAACATAGACGATATTGAGGGAAGCATAGCCGCCGGAGGTCGGGTCAAAGGGCTGATCCTTGTGGGGGATCATAAAAATGCCGAACAGCAGAAAGAAGGCAGCAGCAATCAGCAAAACCGCGGGGACAGTCCGGTTTGTTTTTCCCATTTTAAGCAAGTTCTTTTTAAAATCTTCCATTAACGATAACTCTCCTCCCAGAGCTGAAATCGTGTGGGATTTCAGATTGATCTGTGTCATAGGAACAGCATAACAAGTTCATAACGGAAGATAAAGCAAGAAATTTAAGCTGTGATATCAGTTTTTTTAGATAAACAGCTCGATCAGGAAAACCAGTGCGCAGCAGATCACGGATACCGGAAATAATCCGGCGCCGAGCCATGCGGCGATGATTCCGGCGATCAGGGCAACTGCACCGGAAATCGGCGACTGCGTTGCGTGCAGGATGGCTGGAAAGGTCATCACAGCGAGCGTAACATAAGGCACATAATAAAGAAACGACTGGATAAATGTGTTGCGGATCGGTTTGCGGATCAGCGTCAGCGGAAGGACGCGGATTGTATAGGAAACCAGCGCCATGACGGCGATATAAAGCACATTACGACTCATGTTCGGATTCCTCCTGTGTACTTTTGAGCGGGAAAAAAATTGCTGCAGCGGCGGAAATCAGCACGGTAAGCAAAATCGTGCGGGTTCCGTCGGACAATGCAGAGATTCCGGGCACATAACTGCCGAAAAAGCTCAACGCAAAGCTGATGACGATCAGGACAGCAACGACTTTATTTTTCCGTGCCGGGGGGATGATGATTGCGAGGAACATGCCGTAAAGGGCGACGCTGAGCGCACTGACAGCGCGCAGCGGAAGCGCATTTCCTGCCATGATGCCGAAGGCTGTGCCGAACGCCCATGCAGGAGCGGCAAGCAAAATCGCACCATAGGTATAGAACGGATTCAGGCAGCCGGGGCGGGAAATCGTGATGCCGAACAGCTCGTCCGTTACGTCATAAGCGATAATCAGTCTGTGGAAAAACGGTGTGCCAGGTGCAAAGCGCTGCGCGAGCGCACAGCTCATCAGCAGATACCGCGCATTTGCGATCAAAGTAATAAGCGCTACCTGGAAAAGTGTCGCATTGGCGGCGATTAAGGTGAACGCAGCATATTCGCCGGCGGAGGCATTGTTTAACAGACTGGCAAAAAAGCCCTGCAGCGGCGTCAGACCGGCGTTTCTTGCGGCGATGCCGAGGGAAAAGGAAACGGCAAAATAGCCCAGTGCGATGGGAACGCCGTCGCGCATGCCGTTTAAGAAAATCCTGCGGTCGAACGCCCAGGCAGGGCGGCCGGACAGCCGGGAGGTTTCGGAACTGGAAGTCATGATAATAGAAGTCCTTTCTTTGGTGCGTGTGAACTGCACACCAATGGCGTGCAGAATTTATTATAGCGCACCCTGTCTTTGAAAAAAAGAGGAAAAAACTGAATTTACATAGAAAATAGAAGGTTTTTTTCTACAGGAAATGATTGACGGAAAGGAAGAAAGAGACTACTATAGAACAGATAAAAATTTATAGGAGGTTCATAATGGAGGAGAAAAGTGTGGCAATTAAAGACGCCAGAACACTTGGTGTACCGAAGATGCTGCTGTTAGGTCTGCAGCATATGTTCGCAATGTTTGGTGCGACGATTTTGGTACCGATTCTGGTCAACAACTATTTTGAAGGAGAAGGGCTTTCCATTCAGGTAACCCTGATCTGCGCGGGTCTGGGAACTCTGTTCTTCCACCTGTGCTCCAAGCTGAAGGTACCGGCTTTCCTTGGTTCGTCCTTCGCATTCCTGGGCGGTTTTGCTACGGTAGCAAATCTGAACACCGGAATTTTCGCAGACATGACCATGGGAGAAAAGTTGCCTTATGCCTGTGGCGGTATTGTTGTAGCTGGTTTGTTGTATCTGGTGCTTGCCCTGGTCATCAAGCTTGCAGGTGTACATCGCGTTATGCATTATCTGCCGCCTGTTGTAACCGGTCCGATTATCATCTGTATCGGTCTGTCCCTTGCACCGTCTGCAATCTCCAACGCATCGACCAACTGGCTGATCGCTCTGATTGCACTTGGAACCATTATCGTATTTAACATCTGGGGAAAAGGAATGTTCAAAATTATCCCGATTCTAATGGGCGTTGTGGTTTCCTATGTTGTTGCAGCTGTTTTAAATGCAATTGGCCTGACAAATCCGGACGGAAGCGCTATCCTGGATTTCTCCAACATTGCATCTGCATCCTGGGTTGGCCTGCCGCCTTTCCAGCTGTGCAAATTTAACCTGACTGCAATTTTAGTTATGGCTCCGATCGCGCTTGCTACCATGATGGAGCACATCGGCGATATGTCCGCGATTTCCGCAACAGTCGGCGAAAACTTCATCGCTGATCCCGGTCTGCACCGCACTCTGGTAGGCGACGGTCTTGCAACCGCTCTGTCCGCTCTGGTTGGCGGTCCTGCAAACACCACCTACGGTGAGAACACCGGCGTTCTGGAATTAAGCCATGTACATGATCCCCGAGTGATCCGTATTGCAGCTGTATTCGCAGTAATCTTAAGCTTTATTCCGAAGATGGCTGATGTAATCGGCTCCATGCCGTCCGCAATCATCGGTGGCGTAAGCTTCATGCTGTATGGTATGATTTCCGCAATCGGCGTCCGTAACGTAGTAGAGAACCATGTAGACCTGACCAAGTCCCGCAACCTGGTTATCGCAGCAGTAATCCTGGTATGCGGCCTGGGCTTCTCCAGTGGTCTGACCTTTACGGTATTCGGTACATCCATCACGCTGACCGGTCTTGCAATCGCAGCGCTGGCAGGTATTATCCTGAATGCAATTCTGCCTGGCAATGACTATGAGTTTGGTAAGGATTTAAAGGGTGATATCAACAGAGGCGTTACCCTGAAACCCAATCCGGAAGAAATTAAGTAAAAATCGAAGGCGCGCCTCCGTTATAAGAGGTGCAAAGGAACAGCCCCGGCAGTTTTCAAACAATAGAATGCACGCTCTGCGAGCATTCTATTGTCATGAATAAAAACTGTCGGGGCTGTTTTTTGTTTCATGGGAAAATACGTCCTATGAAATAAAAACGCTCCGCGAGGATGCGCACTCGGCGCAAGGGTAGATGGTTGCCGAAGCAACCGCGCCTCGGCGCGAGAATGTGCCAAGGCACATTCTTTTTTACATCAGCTTACGGAATAATGCGGTCAGATCTTCGATGCTTGCATCCTTCGGGTTGCCGGGTGCGCATGCATCTGCATGGGCAGATTCTGCCAGGAACGGAAGATCCTCTTCCTTGATGGCTTCGAGCTTGGACGGAATGCCGACATCCTCGGAAAGCTTGCGGACAGCATCGACCGCAGCTTTACGGTAAGCAGCCTGATCCATCTGATCAACGCCTTCTACGCCCATTGCGCGTGCGATTTCACGGTATTTTTCACCGGTGCAGTCTGCGTTGTATTCCATAACGATCGGAAGCATCATTGCGCATGCAACGCCGTGAGGGGTGTCATAAACAGCGCCCAGGGTGTGTGCCATGGAATGAGCGATGCCGAGACCGACATTGGAGAAGCCCATGCCTGCGATATACTGACCAAGAGCCATGCCTTCACGGCCTTCTTTGGTGTTAGCAGCGGCATTACGCAGGGATTTGGAAATGATTTCGATTGCCTTTAAGTGGAACATATCGGTCATTTCCCATGCAGCCTTGGTGGTGTAGCCTTCGATTGCGTGGGTCAGAGCATCCATACCGGTAGAAGCGGTCAGGCCCTTTGGCATGGAGGACATCATATCGGGATCAACGACTGCGATGATCGGCATGTCGTGGGGGTCAACGCATACGAATTTGCGCTTGCGCTCTACGTCGGTGATAACGTAGTTGATGGTAACCTCTGCAGCGGTGCCGGCAGTGGTAGGAACAGCGATAATCGGAACGCAGGGCTTTTTGGTGGGAGCAACGCCTTCGAGGCTGCGGACGTCTTCAAATTCCGGGTTGGCGATGATGATGCCGATGGCCTTGGAGGTATCCATAGAGGAACCGCCGCCGATTGCGATGATGTAGTCAGCGCCGGAAGCCTTGAACGCTGCAACGCCGTTCTTTACGTTTTCGATGGTCGGGTTTGCTTTGATATCGGAGTAGATTTCATAAGCAAGACCTTCGCGGTCTAAAATATCCGTTACTTTTGCGGTTACGCCAAACTTGATCAGATCCGGATCGGAACATACAAATGCTTTCCGGAAAGCATGAGCCTTTGCTTCGTTTGCGATTTCTTCGATTGCGCCAGCTCCGTGATAGGAGGTCTGGTTGAGCATAATTCTGTTTGCCATTGGAAAAACCCCTTTCTTTCGATCGATTTTTGATAATTTCATTGTAATACAAAAAAGGAAAGAAAAAAAGGAAATTTTTATAAAATCGACATTATTCTAATGGGAAAAAGGAAGAAATGCTATTAAAATTTACCAGAATTTGCTTTCTTTTCAAAACTTTTTTAGCTTTGTTGACAATCTACGATTCTGCAGATGGAAATCCCTTTTTGCAGTTTTTAGAAGCTGCGTCGTCCGGTGCTTGGGGGGTGCAGCAAAAGCGTCTGGAATATTCCAGGTTTGCCTGAATCAGGTTGTATTCCAGTAAAAGACGGAGCGTGCAGGAGAGACATTCGGGAGATTTGGCGTGCGCTTCGCACACGTCCTTGAAAGAGTGGGACAGATTCAGAATATCCAGAGAAGAGACTGCCATGCAGATCACCTGAAACGCTCCGTTTCTATATAGTATGGCGCGCGTGCCGCCGGGGTGCGCAAACCGCTGCGGTGGATACCTCTTCTTTCCGGATAAAAACAGCGATGACAAGACTTTCCTGCTTGCATCCTGCCCTACAGATGATAAACTGGGAGTAAGAATCGAAAGGGACAGGAGGCACACAGCATGAACCTAAATCCGCTTGCGGCAGAGGAGCAGTTTTTAAACCCATTGGATCGCGTCAACGGATTCGATATCCGTCCGGGGTTATATGAAATCAACGGAGCGACTTCCTTCGGAAGCTGCGTCAACTTTACAATTCATTCTCAGAATGCGGTTTCCTGTGAGCTGCTGCTGTTTCACAGAGGGGAAAAAGAGCCTTACGGGACGATTCCTTTTCCGGAAAATTACAGGATCGGGCGGGTATATTCGATGATCGTGTTCGGTCTGGATATTTACGATTTTGAGTACGCCTATCGGATGGACGGGCCGAACGTCCCGGAAAAAGGGCTGATTTATGATAAAACAAAAGTGCTTTTGGATCCGTATGCACGGGCGGTGACGCAGCAGAGCATCTGGGGAAAAGAGCCCGACCGGGAGAAGGGTTATCATGGGCGGGTGGTGTTCAACGATTTCGACTGGGGTGACGCCAGAGAGCCGAAAAAGCCGATGCAGGAGCTGATTATTTATGAGATGCATGTGCGCGGTTTTACAAAGCATGCCTCCTCGGGCGTGCAGTTTCCGGGAACGTTTGAGGGTATCCGGGAAAAAATCCCTTACCTGAAGGCGCTTGGCATCACTGCGGTTGAGCTGATGCCGGTGTTTGAATTCGACGAGACGATGGGAAAACGTGAAATCGGCGGCAGGACGCTTCTGGATTACTGGGGCTACAACACGGTTGGATTTTTTGCACCGAACACAGGATACACGGCGCGTCAGGAGTATAACCGGGAAGGGACGGAGTTTAAAAATCTCATCCGGGAACTTCACCAGAACGGAATCGAAGTCATTTTAGACGTGGTGTTCAATCATACCGCGGAGGGAAACGAGCAGGGACCGTTTTTTGAATTTAAGGGAATCGACAACCGGATTTATTATATGCTGACGCCAGAGGGAAACTATTATAATTTCAGCGGATGCGGAAATACGTTAAATTGCAACCATCCAGTCGTACAGCAGATGATTCTGGAATGCCTGCGGCATTGGGTAATTCATTATCGGGTGGACGGTTTTCGCTTTGACCTTGCGAGCATTTTGGGACGAAACGAGGACGGGACGCCGCTGTTACAGCCGCCTCTGCTTCGGAATCTGGCGGAAGATCCGGTGCTGAAGGACGTCAACCTGATTGCGGAGGCATGGGATGCGGGCGGTTTGTATCAGGTCGGAAATTTCCCGGCGTGGAACCGGTGGGCGGAGTGGAACGGCAAATACCGGGACGAGCTGCGCAGCTTTTTAAAAGGAGAGTACTGGTTCGCTGTACAGGCAGCAAAGCGGATTACCGGCTCTCCGGATCTGTACGGCGGGCAGTATCGGGGCTACAATTCGTCAATCAATTTTCTGACCTGTCACGACGGCTTTACGCTGTACGACCTGTATTCTTATAATGAAAAACATAACGAGGAAAACGGCTGGAATAATACTGATGGTGCAGATGATAACCGGAGCTGGAACTGTGGGTACGAGGGAAAATCCGACAACCCCGGAATAGAAGCGCTTCGGAAAAGAATGATCAAAAATGCCTGTGCGGTGTTACTGTGCAGCCGCGGAACGCCGATGTTTCTGGCGGGAGACGAATTTTGCAATACGCAGTTTGGCAACAACAACGCCTACTGCCAGGACAACGAAATTTCCTGGCTGGACTGGTCGCTGTTGGAAAAAAATAGAGAAATTTACGAATTTTTCCGGTATATGATTGCATTCCGCAAAAAACACTCTGCAATCCGCGGAGAATGCAGTCCGTCCGGGCTTGGGTTCCCGACGGTCAGCGTCCATACGAATCAGCCCTGGGACAATAATGTGACCCAGGAAAGTAAATTCCTGGGCGTGATGTTTGCGGGGGCGGTTCCGGCCGGAAGCAGCCAGAAAACAGGACGAAATCAGGAAAACGCGTGGAGTCAGGAAGCAGAGAGACGCCGGAAATCTGTGTGGAGCTTAGAAATGGAGCGAACCCGGGAATTGGAAACGGAAGATCTCGTGTACCTGGCGGTCAATGTTTTCTGGGAGGATCAGCAGTTTTTTCTGCCGAAGCTTCCAAACGGCTTTGTATGGAGGCTTGCGGTCAATACGGACCAGCCGGAAATGCCCGAAAAGGAGTCACAGATGACTGTCATTGACAGTGAATTTATCCTGAAACCGCGCAGCGTCGCCGTTTTTGTGGGAGGCCCATCCTTTTAACAAAATGCCGCGAAATGGAAAGAAAAGCTGATGATGTCTCCACATTATAAGCCAAACATTTCGCGGCAGATTTTTTTCCCGGTCTCTGTGCGGAAAATGTTGTCATAGGTCGCCCGGATATGGGCTGTGTCCGTGTTTCCTTCAAAGAGGTTGACCAGAAAATCCGCCTCCACCAGAATCTGATAATCGAGACCGTCGATGCCGGTATAAGTATGATGATGACCGACTAAAAAGCTGACGCGCTCTATCACATCTTTTTCAAATCCCAGCTCGGAGAGCATCTGCTCTGCCAGGGCAGGACCTTCTTTTTCCTGCAATTTTCCGTTTCCGTCTCCGTATTTTTCCAGACACAGCCGGATGCCGATATCGTGCACGATGGCGGCAGCTTCCGTAATGAACAGTGTTTTTTCATCGAGATGCTCGGAAACAGCGATCGTCTTTGCAAAGCTGTGCACCTTCAGAAAATGCTGAATGCGCCCCGGGCAGCCGTGATCGTAGGAAATCATTTTTAAAATAAGCGGTTCTAAAGTCATACAAATTTCCCTCCTTTGTGTGATACATAAGTCAGTTAAAAACATCATAGCGCGGTTTTCCTGATAATTCAAGCGCAGGAAAACGGTTGACAGTTCTCTGCGGATAAACTAGGATGAGAAAAGATGTAGGTACATCCATTTTGAAAAACTATCGTGCAGGAAAGTCCCTGCAACTTAAATTCAGGAGGACGATTGCGATGGATAAAACCGAACGGAAAATGACGAAAATTGCGCGGGAGTTAAATAAGCTGACGGTACAGACGATGAAGGAGGAAGGAATTGGGACGGCGGAGTTCGATTTTATCCATCTGGTGCGGCACCATCCAGGCATCACACAGGCGCAGCTGCGGGAAGAATTAAAGATCGACAAGGGAGCTGCGGCGCGCCGGGCGGCAAGCCTGGAAGCGAAGGGCTACCTGATTCGCCGGGACAATCCGGAGGACAAAAGAAGTCAGCTTTTGTATGCGACAAAAAAGGCGGAAGGGCTGAAAAACTCCAAGGTCAGCATTGAATCGACGTTTTATGAGTGGCTGATGGAGGAACTGGACGAATCAGAAACCGAGCACTTTTGCGAAATGCTGGATCGACTGTATCTGAGATCGAAAAAAGAAAGCCGGTCTGGATTTTTGCAGGTAAAGGAACGGATGGACAGGGGAGAAAAGGATGGCTGAAGGGACGACGATGTGCGACAGGAAAGAATCGGGAATCCGGACTGCCGGGAGAAAACCGGATCAGATCGGAAGCTACTTTGTGACGGAGTGGAAGCCGCTGCTTGCGGTGACGGTTTCCGGCCTGATTTATAATATCGGACTGCTCGCGGGGCCGTGGTTTGAAGGACGGCTTGCACAGTGCCTGCTGGATGTATTTACAGGGAAAAAAATTTTTACCGATATGCTGCTTTTGGTGTGCGCGTATGTGGCAGTGATCGGATTCGTGCAGGGCGCGCGCTACATCAAGCGGTTTTATGTGCGCCGGTTTGCGAACGATATCAACCGGGGCATGAAGCAGGTGCTTTACGGGAATCTGGTACATAAAAGTGTAGGTGAGCTGGAAAAAGAGGGGGCCGGAAGCCTTCTGACAAAAGCGGTGTCTGACGTGGATGCGTGCGTAGAGGGAATCCGGAAGTTTACGACGGAGATTTTTGATACCGGTATTGCGCTGCTTGCCTATGCTGCGATGCTGTTGTGGTACGACTGGCGGCTTGCACTGCTGTGTCTGTTGTTCCCGCCGTTTTCCTGTTTGATGGCGGAAAAGATGAAAACCGTGGTAGAGCGCAGCAATGCCGCATATAAGGAGAGCGCCGGACGCTTGAATACAGCGACGCTGGACCGCGCGGGCAACGCGGTGACTTATCGGATTTACGGCTGTGAAAAACAGCGCAGCGGCATGTATGAAAAACAGCTAGACGATTACGAAAAAACAGCAGTCCGTGCAGGAATGCAGGTCGTAGCGATGCCTCCGCTGTATCAGGTGATTTCCATGGGAAGCACCGTGCTGATTTTGTATTTCGGTTCGAAAAATGTGTTAAACAGCGGATGGACGGTTTGGAACATCGCAGCGTTTACGACATTTTTATCCTGCTATGGAAAGCTTGCGGTCAAGTCCTCGAAGGCGGCGAAGCTGTTTAACTCCGTACAGAAAGCGAACGTTTCGTGGAAAAGAATCCGTCCGCTGCTGACAGAGCCTCCGGAAGAAACAGAAGAAAAAACAGCCGGGGCGGTCAGCCTGAAGCTGGATCAGGCGGGCGGCGCATATCCGGGCGGAAAGCAGATTTTTGACGGATTGACGATAAGTGCAAAGCCTGGACAGATCATCGGGATCACGGGTCCTGTTGCGTGCGGTAAATCGACGCTTGGTAAAATTTTTCTGGGAGAAGTGCCTTATACCGGACATGTTTTGTTAAACGGGAAAGAATTATCTGAATATTCAGACAAAGAACGCAGGAGCATGGTCGGATGGCAGGGACACGATCCGGAGCTTTTGGCGGACAGTGTCCGAAACAATGTCGCGCTCGGAGAGGAGCAGATCGACGTCGGCAGGGAGCTTTCGCGCGTCTGCCTGGACCGGGAAGTGTCCGAAATGGAAAACGGCATCGATACACTGGTCGGCAGCCGCGGCGTGCGGCTTTCCGGCGGGCAGCAGGCGAGAACGGCGCTTGCACGGACGCTGTCCCATGCAAAGCCGCTGATCGTTCTGGATGACCCGTTTGCGGCGCTGGATCGGAATACGGAGGAGGAGATTTTCCGGGAATTAAAAGCGATGTCAAAGGATCGGATTATCCTGCTGATTTCGCACCGCCTGTATTTGTTTGATCAGACGGATCAGGTCATCTGGATGGAAAACGGACAGACGCAGACAGGAACGCACGAAAAAATGCTGCAGATCGTTCCGGAATATGCAAATTTGTGCAAGGTATGGAAGGAGGGAGCAGACCATGCGTGAGCGTTTGAAAAAAACGATGCCGTCAAAGGCGCATCATGAAATTCTCACTGCGGTGGGATCGATCTGCACACAGAATCTTCTGCTTCCGATTGCATTGGTCATCACCGTAGTCGGCGCAGTCGTCACTGCACTTGTGCCGCCGCTGATTCTGGAAAAAATCGTGGACGGGCTGACTGCGGGAAATCCGATGGCGATTGCACAGGCATTTTCCTATTTCGGCGTGGTAGCACTGGCGGGATTGCTGGAATCTACGCGGGAAAGCCTTTTGATCGTATTCGGACAGAAGCTGACCCACGGTCTGCGCAGTCAGATGTGCGGAAAACTGTCGCAGCTGTCTGCAGATACGTTGAGTAAAATGGATGCAGGAACGATCGCATCCCGGTTCGTCGGAGATGTTGATACGCTGGAAACGCTGTTTACCTCCGGTATTATCAGCATGTTTGCAGACGCTTGCACGATGATCGGTATTTACGCAGTGCTCTGGCAGAAAAACCGCGGACTTGCGATTACGCTGCTGGCGGTTCTGCCGCTGATCGCACTGTTTACAAGACATGTTCAGAAAAAAATGCTGGCTGCGCAGATGGACAGCAGAAAGGCTGCTGCGCGGACGTCGGGTCTTGTGCCGGAGACGATTCATTGCATTCGGATGATCCATGTTTTTGGAAAAGAAGGCTTTATGCGCAAACGTTATGACCGTACGCTGCAGGAGGGATACGCTGCGATGGAGCGTACAAATTTTTACGATGCACTGTATTCTCCGGTTATTTTGATTACAGATGCGCTGGTGACGGGCGTTGTCATGCTGCTGTCGGCTTCGTCCGGCCCGGAGGTCAGAATGTTTTTCGGCATGTCAGTCGGTACGGCGGTTGCGGTAATTTCCTATATTTCGAGAATCTTTTCCCCAATCGAAAGCATTGGCATGGAAATCCAGACGATCCAGGAGGCGCTGGCAGGTGCGAAGCGTGTCGGAGAATTTCTGGAGCTGCCGACGCGGCTGGAAACCTCTGAGGACGCGGGAGAAAAAGCGATGACAGAGCTTGGCAAAGCCAGCGCGGCCTCTGGTTCGGATTATGCTGTGGCCGCTGGTTCGGGTTGCGCTGTGGCCGCTGGTTCGGATCGCGCTGCGGTCGCTGAGCCGGCAAAATCGCCTGCGGTCGCATGCATTTCCCTGGAAGACGTCAGCTTCGGCTATGAAGAGGAAAAGATGGTTCTGAAGCATTTGAGCTTCGAGATAAAAACCGGCGAGCAGGTAACGATGACCGGGCGCACCGGCGCAGGAAAGAGCACAATTTTTAAATTGCTTTTGGGGCTGTATCGTCCGCAAAAGGGCTGTGTAAAAATATATGGGCAGGACGCTTATCTGCTTCCGGACAGTATCAGACGGCGTTTGTTTGGCTGCGTGGAGCAGAGCTTTAAGCGGGTTCCAGGAACCGTTCTGGAACAGATTACGCTTTCTGATCCGATGATTTCCAGAGAGGATGCGGTCGAAGCGGCGAAGCTGGCAGGACTGCATGAAGTGATTGTCGGAATGGAGCAGGGGTATGATACGCCCTGCACGGATGCACTGTTTTCACAGGGACAGTGGCAGCTTTTGTCCATTGCCCGGGCGGTTGCAGCGAGGCCGTCGATTCTGCTGCTGGATGAAATCACGGCGAACCTCGATGTAGGCACAGAGCAGGAGGTTTTGTATGCGCTCAGGCGCGCCGGAGAAAACCGGACGGTGGTTTCCATTTCCCACCGTTTGTATGAAAAAATGGGCGGCAGGGAGCTTGTAATCGGGTAACCAGACATCGTCGCAAAATATAATATGCCGCGCAAAGCCACAACCGGTCGCCTCTGCGCGGCATATTTCTCCTCCTTTCTGCGCACGTTTTTTGCGCATGTCGAGTTTGTGTCAAGTGAGCGCAGACACAAATCTCGCGATTGAAAAATTTTATTTTTCAATCTTTGCCCTCTATGCAGCGGAAACCTTCTTGTCTTTTGCTACAAGAATGATATACTGGGACTGAAATGATGTCGGGATCAAAAAGGTCTTTTGTCTCCTATGATACCGGATCAGGCATAAAAGCGATGACAGACAGGAGTGGTATACGATGGACATGCAGGAGAAATACAGACAGCAGTTGGATATTTCCTATTCCTATCATCTGGCGAAACGGATGGAAAAACACCGCACCAACGAAGAACTCGGCTATCGGACGGCGGGGTCGAAGGCAGAGCTTGCAACCGGGGAAATGCTGGAGCAGGAGATGCACACAATCGGTTTTCCGATTATCCATAAGGATGCGATTACAGTAGATGCGTGGGAATTTGAACGCGCGAAAATGACTTTTTTAAACGAAAAAGGCGAAGAGGAAACGATACAGCTTGGCGCGTATCAGACGAATTTTGTGACGGACGGACCGGAGTGCTACTCGGTTGTGTATGCAGGCAGAGGAACTCTGCAGGATTATGAAGGAATGGATGTGACCGGAAAGCTCGTATTAGTGGATATCAACCAGCGGGATGAGTGGTGGATCAATTATCCGGTTTATCAGGCGCATTTAAAAGGCGCGGCAGCTGTCATTGCTGCACAGACGGGCGGCTACGGAGAGGTAGACGAACGCGCACTGAACGCACAGGATATCGCGGGACCGTCGAATGCACCGGCGTTTTCGATTGCCCGGCACGATGCAGATCAATTGAAAAAAATGCTGCAGGGCCGCAGCGAGGTAAAGGTGCTGTTTGACGCTTCGACAAAGGTGATCCCGGCACAGACGACCTATAACATCGTCGGGGAGATTCCCGGAAAAACGCACCCGGAGCGCAGAATTATGCTTTCCGCACATTACGATTCCTATTTTGACGGTTTTCAGGATGATAATACCGCAATTTCGATGATGCTTTCGATGGGAAAAACGCTGCTGGAAATTGGATATCAGCCCGAAAATACGCTGATGTTCTGCTGCATGGCGTCCGAGGAATGGGGCGTGGCGGACTCGCAGTTCGACTGGTCGACGGGCGCGTATGAACAGGTATTTACGGTGCATCCGGAGTGGCGGGGAAGCGTGATTGCCGACCTGAATTTTGAGCTCCCTGCGCTGGCACACGGGACGCGGGCGAGGATTCGGAGCACGTTCGAATACGTTTCTTTTCTGGAAGAATTTCTGGAAGAGCTGCCGAGTCTGACCGGCGCATATCCGGAGGAAACGAGGATTACCGCGCCGATTGAAACCTGGTCGGACGATTTTTCCATTGCGATTGCCGGAATCCCGTCGATGGTAAATGATTTTACGGGCGGAAGCTTTATGGAAACGAACTATCATTCACAGTTCGACAACGACGGCTTTTACGATGAGGATGTTTATCGGATGCACCATGAGCTGTTTGGACTTTTGCTGATGGCGATTGACCGTACGGTTGTTGTTCCGCTGGATTTTTCCAGAGTATTCCGAAAAGCAAGGGAGCGGCTGGACAGCGAATGGTGTGAAAAAACCGGCGCGGACGGACAGCGGCTGTTGCGGGTATTGGAGCAGGCAACGGCGACGGCGCAACAGCTGTATGCAAAGGTAGAGAAAACGAACCGGAACGCGAGGCACGCTGACGCATCGGCGGCTGGTGTGGAAAATGCATCTGGACTGTGCGTAGCGGAGACTGGCGATGCCGGAGCGGTGAACGGAGATTTTATCGCATGTGTGCAGGGAACGGACACTGCTGCAGAAGTACCTGCGGCAGACACCCGGAAGCTGGAACGAGCGCTTTTACAGGTTTTCCAGCAGGAGCAGGATGCCTATGTGCGGATCGACTGGTATGGAAACGTGTTGTTCCCGCATGGAATTTTGCAGGATCGTTTGCAGCTTCTGGAAGGTGCGGTGCGCAATCTGAAAGAGGGAAGGCTTTCGGCGGCACTGCGCAAGCTGTATGAGATCGACAGCAACCGGTACGCATTTTTGTTTGAAGAAGAGGTTTATCGACATTTTACATCGTATGCATTGGATCAGAGTGCAGATCGGCTGAAATGGGGAACCGGAAGAATTATCGGGTTTGAAAACTTTTTCCCGGTTGTGACCGGACTTCTGGAAAAAGAAAAGACGGACTGCAGTGATTTTACGGAAGAAATTGCACAGCTGGAGGCTGCATATGAGCGCCAGAGCGATTTGTACCGGAAAGAAATCGATACGCTGTGCGTGCAGACGGAAAGGATGGAGCGGCTTTTGAGAGAAGCCGGAGTGGAATTTTATGGACAGTGAAAAACTGTATCGAGTACAGGAAGAGGATTTGTCGAAGCTTGAGGAGCTGTTGTGCCGTTCGTTTGCGGCGGACCCGTTGTATGTGGAGCTGATTCCGGATGAAGAGGTGCGGAAACGACTGATGCCGGAGCTGTTTCAATGCGACCTGACGGAATTTTATGAGACGTGTGAAATTTTTGCAGACAGCAAGGATTTAAACGGCATATTGGTCGTTTCGGATGAAACGGAGCCGTATCATTTGCTGCATCGCTATTTTACGGAGGTGCAGGCGACGCTGCGCACGGAGGGCTATCTGATCCGGGAGGATCACAGCCTGAAGACATTTTTTAATTTCGTGCTCGGCAGGGATTACCTGAATTCCAGCTGGACGGATCAGCTGCATCAGGATCGGAGACTACATATCATTTATCTGGCGGTTGATCCGGAAATGCAGCATCACGGAATCGCAGCGACGCTGGTGGAAGAGGCAGTTGCATACGCGGAACGCAACGATCTGATGATTTCGCTGGAAACGCACAACCCGCGTAACGTTGCGTTTTATCAGCAGTTCGGGTTTAAGGTGTACGGAGTCGTGGAAAAGCATTTTTCCCTGAAACAATATTGCCTGGTGCGGGAAATCCAGGCGTAATATTCTAACAGTTCACCGCGCCATTTCATTCGCAAAAGCGCATCTTCGATGCTTTCCGCTGCTTCGCAGCTCCTTTTGCTCATGAAATGGCGCTCCCTTCGTAGTTTCCTGGGAGCAGATTTTCCCGCAAGCGCGAAATCTGCTCCCAGGAAACTACGAGTGAACTGTAGTACCATATTTGGATCGGCTTGAAAGTCATACCGTTTACGGTATTCCCTTTCAAGCCGATTGTGCTATATAATGAGCACGAAAGAAAAACAAGCGACGCTGAAAGCGGCATTTGTTTTTCTCGTGCCATTAGAGAACGAGCAGCCTGCGGAAGCAGGCGATAGAGCGCGCCAGCGCGGGCTCGTGATCGAAGGAGAGAAGCGCGAGCACGAAAGAAAAACAAGCGACGCTGAAAGCGGCATTTGTTTTTCTCGTGCCATTAGAGAACGAGCAGCCTGCGAAGCAGGCGGTAGAGCACGTCAGCGCGGGCTCGTGATCGAAGAAGAGAAGCGCGAGCGGGGACAGCCGGGCTGTTCATCGCAAAGGGCGAAGCCGGTTGCTGATAACCGGTTCATTCTGACATGTTGGTTTGATCTTGTTATTTCTTTTATTATTCTGACGTTTCTAGTTCAATTCTACACAAGATTCCAGGCATGTACGCAATTTTTCACAAGGAGGTGATTGAACAGCTGAATAAGGCTTATAAAAGTATATAAATTATAGGTGTATCAGCACAGACATTACGAAATTGGGATTCTAATGGAAAACTTCATCCGCATCATACTACAACAAGTGGTTATAGGTATTATTCCGATGAACAGCTCAACCAGGTAATGAATGTAAAGCCTAAAACCGCATTATCATTGGCTATTGTCGTGTTTCAAGCCACAAACAAAAAGATGATTTAGAACGACAGATTGAGATTATTGACAATACTGAAGAATCTGAGCAACAAGAACTCGTTGAAGATTTAGTACAGATAATCACAGTATTTAGCTGCAAGTTACAAGGAAAACGAGCGAATAAAGCGAAGAAACTTATCCGAGAATTGATGCAGGAGGAGACCGATGGTAAAAGCCATAAAAGTAATGTTGATCCCAAATAATGTACAACAAACTAAGCTGTTTCAGTACGCAGGTGCTTCAAGATTTGCTTATAACTGGGCTTTGGCCAGGGAAAAGGAAAACTATGAAAAAGGTGGCAGATTTATTCCAGATACGGAGCTTAGAAAAGAATTTACAAGGCTTAGAAATTCTGATGAATATGCATGGCTGCTAAACGTTTCAAACAATGTAACTAAGCAGGCAATTAAAGATGCCTGCTCAGCCTATAAAAACTTTTTCAAGGGTTTACAACGGTACCCAAGGTTTAAGGCGAAAAAGAAATCAATGCCTAAATTCTATCAAGATAATATCAAGATACAGTTTCGTGATACGCATGTTAAATTTGAAGGATTTTCTTTCAGCAGGAAAGCTAATAAACAAAAGCTGAACTGGGTAAAACTTGCTGAACATGGACGTATTCCCACAGATGCTAAATATAGGAATCCGAGAGTATCCTTTGATGGATTGAATTGGTGGATTAGCGTATGTGTGGAATTTCCGGACTGCAGGGATAGGTCTAATCATGATGGAATCGGTATAGACCTTGGAATTAAGGATTTGGCGATATGTTCGGATGGTAACACCTACAAGAATATAAACAAAAGCCAGACTGTTAAGAAGCTGGAGAAATGCAAGCGTAGATTGCAACGCAGCGTATCTCGTAAATATGAACACAATAAGAAAGGAGGAAGTTACTGTAAAACTAACAATATAGTAAAAAAAGAAAAACTTTTACTTAAAGTAAATCACAGATTAGCAAATATCCGAAAAGATTATTTGAATCAGACCACATCTGAAATCGTAAATCGAAAACCAAGATTTATCTGTATCGAAGATTTAAACGTTAGTGGGATGATAAAAAATAGACATTTATCTAAAGCGGTTCAGAATCAGGGATTCTTTGAATTTCGTAAACAGTTGGAATACAAGTGTAATGATAGAGGTATTCAGCTCATTGTGGCTGATAGATTTTATCCATCATCCAAACGTTGTAGTTGCTGTGGGAAAATAAAAAAGGATTTGAGATTATCTGATAGAACATATAAATGTGAATGTGGAAATGTTATAGATAGAGATTTCCAGGCATCACTAAACCTAAAAGCTTATGGAGAACAATTTGCAAGCTAACACTTAAATGTTAATGCAAATATGTACGGATGCGTTAATTCGGAATTTACGCCTATGGAGAGTACAAGAACTTGTGAGTAGATAGGTATTTATGCCATCAAAAGCATACTCGTTGAAGTAGGAATGAAACATAAAAGTTTATAACTTTTTATAAGTTTTCAGTAACGGGAGAATGGACGACACACAAAAAATGGAATATGCGAGGGCGTTTCTGCAAAAGGAGGTAGAGTCGGAATTTCCTTACCCGTTTCAGATTCTGACGGAGGAGGACAGTTTTTTATTCTGCTTTAAAAATGGACGCAGGGACTGCTGCGCCCGTTTAAAGGCGACAGAAGGGATGCTCGATAGGCTCTGCAGTGGGGACAAAAAGACGCAGAAGCAGGAAAAAGAGCGGATGCTTCGGGTTCTTGAGGCAGCAGTGGAAGCGCAGGAAAATACGGCTCTTTCAGAAAAAAGTGAGTACGGGAAAATGAAAAATATGCTGATTCTTCGTCCGCTCAATCTGGATTTTTACCGAAGCGAGCTTGTAAACGTGCCGTATATCCGCATCGGGGATGTAGCGCTGGTGCTGTACTGCGTTTTATCTCATCTGGGAGGAGACTATTTTACAACGAAGGTGTACCGGGATCAGGTTCAGAAATGGATGGTCCCCGAAGCGGAGGTAATGCGGGCGGCGCTGGTCAATACGAGCTTTTTGTATCCGCCGCGGCTGTATTCGATCCAGTGCCTGATGGGCTGGGACGGAAAGCGGTACGAGAACGGCATTTTTATGGGGGAGGACGAGGAACAGAAAATCCCGCCGGGCATGCGCAGCTATCTGTTGACAAATACGCTGGAAATCAACGGAGCGATTGCCGTTTTTTATCCGGGTGTTGCGGAGAAAATCGCGCAGGATCTGGGCGGTGACTTTTATATTGCGTTCACGAGTATTCATGAGGCACAAATTCATGGCGTCGGAATGATTTCTCCGGAAATAGTGGAGTACAGTTTGCAGGAAACGAACCGGGAATGTACCAGACCGGAGGAGGTTCTGTCCAATCATGTATATCTTTACAATCAGGAGAAAAAGACATTTTCAATGCTTATGGACGGCGATTTTCTGGAGGTAGAACATGAAGAATAGACGGGGAGAGTATCTGTATTTTTGCAGCGCAGAGCAGGACAGTCTGTATGCGTTGACGCTTTTTCGGAAAAAAGAAAAACAGGGAACGTTAAACGTACAGGAGACAGGATTGCTTCTCTGCATGGAACAACGCGCCGAAGACAGCTGGATTTATTTGATGCCTGCGGCGGTCTATGCGGCTGCCAACCAGAAAGGTGCGAGAAGCTGGATGAACCGGCAGAAGCAGGAGAAAATAGATCTCTGGAATGAGAAGGGGATTGCATGGATGCGCCGATATCCGGTATTTTTGGAGCAGTTTGGATGGAAACAACGGCGCTACGCGATTCTGGCAGCGGGAATTTTTGAGCAGCTGGAAGAGGAATCCATGGACGAGTTTGAAAAAGGAAAAAATCAGGTTTGCCATTTTTTACAGGGAAGCTGGGGATTTCTCTGGAAGCGTATGCAGCAGTGCGACAGGCTGAGTGTGCAGGAATGGAAAGAAATGAAAGCGCCGTGGAAGGATTCTGTGCGGATGGACTGCGCGATGTCCGGCATCCTTTTATTGATGGCACAGCTTCTGAAAAAAGAACTGGAAGAGCGCGACCGGCTCTGCGTGGGATTTATGAAGCTGCAGCAGTTCACACAGGAGAGCCTGCGAACAAATGGCATCGCTGCGAAGCAACCTGCAAAGGTATCGGGAGCTGAACCAGTGGATGCATGCGGTACAGAAATCCGTTCTGTGGGCGTTGGTACGAATCCCACCGCGCTTGTCGAAACCGAAAAGATGGGATGGCTGTTCCAGAAATTTCGCAATCCGGAGCGCCCTGCTTATATCCATGAAAAAGGGCGGATTTCCAGTGAATGGCTGGAACAGCTGCATCAGATTATGGAGTTGGCGGGACTTCCGGCAGGAACATTTGAAGCGGTCAGCCTTTCTGTGCAGGAGGTAAACGGCCTTGTAAATCTGATGGGAGAAAAGCTGACTGCGCGCCAGTATATGACGTTTCTGATGTTGTATTCGGTGTCGCGGGAGCTTGCACAGGCAGGGCGCACGGCAGCAGCGCTGCAGTTTATCCAGACGTCCCGCCTGAGGGGAGCATCGCCAGATGCGATGGAGACAGGAATGACAGCGGCGGCATTGATGTCAGGCGGGGCTGGTGCAATGGTGGCGGAGCGAAGCAGGTACGGAGTAAGAAAAATGTCAGATGCAGATGGAAATCTGGTGTCTGCAGAGCAGCTGGCTTTGTATACATAGTCCGTGCCGCAGGCGTCACAAAGCAGCTATTGATCGTACGAGGTTCCGGCGCCTGCGGAATGGAGATTTTTACGCAAGATAGCAGAACATAAACACAAAATGACACAGGCTGCCGGCCATGACGAACAAATGAAAAATTTCGTGTAAGCCGAACATCGGATGCCGTGCGTCAAACAGCGGCAGCCTGAGCGCGTAGATAATGCCGCCTGCAGTATAGATCAGTCCGCCGGCGAGCAGCCATAAAAAGGCGTGAAGCGGAAGCAGGGAAAACAGCTGTCCCAGAACGGACAGGCAGCTCCAGCCCATTGCGATATACAAAACAGAGGAAAACCATTTTGGACAGGTGATCCAGAAGCCTTTGATAAAAATTCCGACCAGCGCGATTCCCCAGACTGCGGCAAGCAGCATCAGACCGGAGGGCTTTGGCAGGGTCAGCAGGCATACCGGCGTATAGGTCCCTGCGATCAGGATGAAAATCATCATATGATCCATTTTCCGAAAGATACGCAGAACGCGCCCGGAGCAGTTGACAGAATGGTATATCGTGCTGGCGGCATACAATAAAACCATGCTGATCATAAAAACTGTCATTGCAGTGAGGCTTTTTACACCGGAGTGGACAGCTGCGCGGACTAACAGCGGGACTGCTGCACAGAGAGCGAGCAGCATGGCGATAAAATGGGTGAGTGCGCTTCCGGGTTCCCGAATGGTTATGTTCATAGTAGTACCTCCTCCTTACATTTGGATACAATGGAATGCGTATTTTGCGGGCATTCTGTGTCAGGGATAGCAGAATGTTCGTTTAACAAGTGATGTGGCATTACAAAATATTACATGTAGTATTTAAAACTATATGTAATATATACAGATACTACATGGAAAGTGACAAAATGTCAAGAAGAGATGATAGAAAAAAAGTTACCGTTCACACGCGCCATTCGCAAAAGCGTATCTTCGATGCTTTCCGCTGCTTTGCAGCTCTTTTTGCTCATAAAATGGCGCTCCCTTCGTACCCTTCTGAGTTCAGATTTTCGTGCAAGCACGGAATCTGAACCCGGAAGGATACGAGTGAACTGTGACATAAAAAAAGAAACGAGCAGACCGCATTAGCAAATGCCGTACGGTTCTCGTTTCCGTTTCTATACTATATGATATTTAAGATGTCGGGGCAAAAGGCCCCGACCTTGATGCCTGCTTTCAATCCTCCTCAATCACCTGGATTTCCAGGTAATCGAAGTCAATTTCCTCAACAAAAGAATCCTGTCGGAAACGTGTTTTGGCATGGCGGCGGAAATCATTGATATTGCTGTCGAGCCAGATTGGTTTGCCGAGGTCGAACTGCATGCAGACCTCCTGCAGCGCGTCGAAAACCTTATGGGTTCTGGTTTCTTCGCGGTCGTCGCAGATGACGGTATCGTTTAACATGTGGTTATTTTGAAATGTGCGCGCCCATAAACGGAACATGAAAAATCTCCTTTGATGTGAAAGCTGTTTACGTCAGTATAGCATAAATCCCGGAGGAAGTGCATAAATATATTTGTGTAGTGAAAAACCGGAGGAAGATTGGGCGGAATATCTAAAATTTTAATGAAATCCGTCTGTTTCCGCATCGGGTATGCTATAATAAAATTATCAAGAAAAGAGAGGCCGAAGGTATGGAACTTTTATTGGATGCAGAAAGCCAGATCGAAACGTGGCAGGAAGTGATATTGGTTTATAATGCCGCCCTGAAACAGATTAATACGAAGCTGGAAATTTTAAACGACGAATTTCAGCACGTTCATCAATATAATCCGATCGAACATATTAAATCCAGAATTAAGACTTCGGAGAGTATCGTAAAGAAGCTACGCAGGCATGGATATGAATCCACGATCGAAAATATGGTGAAGTATGTCAATGATATTGCGGGAATCCGTGTAATTTGTTCTTTTACATCGGATATTTACAGAATCGCGGAGATGATTCGACTGCAGAATGATATTCATGTCATCGCAGTCAAGGATTACATTCGCCTGCCGAAAGCAAGCGGCTATAAGAGCTATCATATGCTCGTGACCGTTCCGGTATTTTTGTCTGACCGCACTGTTGATGTAAAGGTGGAGATTCAGATCCGGACGGTAGCGATGGATTTCTGGGCGAGCCTGGAGCACAAGATCAATTACAAATTCGAGGGCAATGCGCCGGAGCATGTCAAGCGAGAGCTGATCGAATGTGCAGGCATGGTATCTGCACTTGATAACCGGATGCAGGAGCTGAACGAAGAGATTAAGGCATTGAGCAAGGAAGACACGGATGGAGCCTGACGGCTGACCGATCCTGTCAGGGTTCGCTTTATTCATGACAATAGAATGCTCGCAGAGCGTGCATTCTATTGTTTTCGAAAAACTTTTAGGGTATTGAGGCAGTTCGGACGCGGATGCGATCGGGCTGCTTTTTTATTGGCTAGAAACTGCGTTTCTAGCCAATAAAAAACGCTCCGCGAGGATCGCACTGCGGCGGAGAGGAATAGTGTCGCTTACGCGACCCGCCGCAGGCGTAGAATCCTGCGTTGCAGGATTTTATTTTTATCGGATAAAAACTGCGCTTCTATCCAATGAAAAACGCTCCGCGAGGATCGCACTGCGGCGGAGAGGAATAATGTCGCTTACGCGACCCGCCGCAGGCGGAG